>JAEEGF011212402.1_pt1 | contig 26641 bp, 18 predicted proteins | sample 9134171 | NCBI WGS metagenome assembly JAEEGF01 (sample SAMN16246542, study PRJNA631951) | gut metagenome | biome: gut microbiome; feature: rumen; material: AP-attached | host: Bos | place: Iran: Karaj | collected 2018-10 | reverse complement strand
GCTGCCGTTCAGCAGCGAGGCCAAATTCACCTGCGCCCTCACCGCCACTGACGGCAAATACACCTACACCTACGAGAAGGCCGACGTGACGATGCTCAACGGCCGATACTACGAGGTCACGGTGAGGATGAACGATGCCCAGCCCCTGACCTTCGAGGCGAGGGAGGCAGGTGCAAGTGTAACGTTTAAGGTTAACACGGAAGTTGCTACCAATGGCGTGGAATACAGCACCGACGGCAGCAGCTGGGCAGCCTACACGCCGTACACGCCCATCACGCTGGAGAACGTCGGCGACAGGGTGATGTTCCGTGGCAACAATGCGGCTTATGCCACCGCTAATGACAATGGAGACAACTGCGAATTCAGCTGCACCAAGCCCTGCTACATCTACGGCAACATCATGAGCCTCATCACCCCGACAGGATTTGAGAAGGCCACCACGCTGACGGAACCCTACACCTTCAAATACTTGTTCGACTACAACAACAACATCGATATTCATCCCATTCAAAAGCTCCTGCTGCCTGCTACGACACTGACGGAGAAGTGCTACTATTGCATGTTCCGCAGCTGCTATGGACTGACCAAGGCACCAGAACTGCCCGCCATGACGATGGCAAAAGCGTGCTACAGCAAGATGTTTCATAACTGTACCGCGCTGGTGGAAACACCCTACCTTCCTGCTACCACACTGGCAGATGATTGCTATTCCGAAATGTTTGAAAGCTGCTCCAGCCTGAAAATTCCGCCCGCCACTCTGCCTGCCACCACGCTGGCCGGGTCGTGCTACAATAGGATGTTCGCTCATTGCACGAATCTTGAGAGAGCCCCCTATCTGCCTGCCACCCAACTGATCGGGGCATGCTACTACATGATGTTCCGCGAATGTGAAAAGATCAACAGCATCACCTGCCTTGCCACCAACTTCGATGGGGACTGTACATACTTCTGGCTTTACGGCGTAGCTTCCGACGGCACGTTCACCAAGGCAAGCTCGGCCACATGGACAAGTGGTTACAGCGGCATCCCTGACGGTTGGTCGGTGGAGGAGACCACACATCTGTAAAAACAAATACAACGCGTAGCCGCTACACTCCCCTTTATGGGGGGAAGCGGCTACGCACTTTTTCACTAATCGATCAAGGGGTCATTGATCTCTTATTTTGAAAGGGGAAGGGAATATGGAGTTAGAGCGACTTCCGTTTTTTCGTGCGCGATCAATCCCTTAAAGATCCTTCCATATTTTACGCCAATTCGGGATAAATAAATTTAAAGATTCTACAAAAACGCTGCAAAGATACATATAAATAAGTCGGAGAAGGGGGTGGGTTAATCTAAATCAATTGTTTGCGCCAACAATGTATTTTTCCTGAATATTATTTCTGAATATAGGGAAAGGGTTGTATCTTTGCCGATTGCAAACGTAGTAAGACTGAAAACCTATTTATACAATATCATAAGAAGAAAGGAAGGAATATGTTGACACCACGCAGAGTATTTAGCCGACGCGACGCGGACAGGACTGCCCTGGGCAGGTCTGCCAGCAATGTCGTGCTACAGCGCCTTGGCGTCAACGGTGGGGGAATCTCTTCGGCGACTGGCAGCAACAACAGTTTCAGGGGTAGTCAGCTCCAGTCGTCCCGCCTCAGGGACTACCAGCTCCAGTCGTCCCGCCTCACGGAGATTCCCGCAAAAAACCAACAATCCATTTATTTCGTCCGCAATGACCAGTCAGCATCAGCAGCCCAATGTCAGTCCCGCCGAGGGATATTCCGTCGCCCGAAGGGTGATGGAGGATGCTGTGGACACCTACCTGCCCAATGGCGGTCCGGCTGTTGCGCGGATGCATGTGGACACGCTGGCTGGTGAACTCTTGAAGATCTATCCTGACTGCCAGCCTGACTATCTGGCCGTGCTGGCACGCATCAGCCAGGCTGAGAAGGCTGAGCTACAGTCTAAGGCTGAGCAGAGCCAGCAGTTGCTGCAGCAGCAGATGCTGGCGGCGCTGTCGGCCTTCAAGGGAACCCAAGAGGCTACGAAGGCTTCTTCGGACGACAACGGTGACGGACTGAAGGCTGTCGGCAAAGGAGTGAAGGCTGGCGATGACGGAGTGAAGGCTGGTGGCGACGAGCCGGAGCCTCAGGAGGTGGTGCTTCCCGGGAAGCTCAGTAAGCCGAAGGCTATGGCGATGTGGGAGCGTCTTCAGGCGAAGGGCTGGATAGACAGTAGCTACCAGCCTGTCGGTCTGTCGCACACCGACCTGGCTTTGCTGGCCTACACGATGAACGTGAAGCAGAGCCGTGACATAGAACGCATCATGGGCAACATGGAGTGGAAGCCTTTCGAACAGCTTTGGAGCATCAATAACCTGAAAGCCGCCTATAATCGTGCCCAGACTCAGGACAAGACGCCAAGAATCATGAAAGACCTGGACGACCTCTTCGCCGACATCGAGTAAAGCCGTCCTGACGGTAGGCATCCAGTAGGCACTACGGTAGGCAGTGGGTAGGCAGTACGGTAGGCACTACAGCCAAATAACGGGTTTTTTACGGTTCCAGACGGTAGTGCCTACCGGTAGGCACTACAGCCGAGGTGGGCTGGTTTTTTCTTCGTAACTTTGCACCAGAAGTTACAAGTTAAACCAGAGAAACGATATGGAACTATTCAAGACTTTCAACAGCCTCGACGCCCAAGACGTGACGTTTGAGCAGCTGGCCGAACTCATCCGCAGCGATGAGGAACTGAAGAAGAGTACGATGGTCTATCGCCACCTGCTGGCGCAGGGTAAGGCGAAGGCCGCCAAGGACGTGAAGGAGCAGACGCCCCAGGTGGCCGTCAGCTTCCGCATGGTGGGTGGCAAGGGCAAGGACTGTTGCCGCGAGTGTCTCTATCAGGTATTGATCGACTTCGACGCGAAGGGTCCGAAGGAGCGACTTCCCGCCGACGAGCTGGAGCGGGTGAAGACCTTCCTGCGCACCTCCTACCACGGACGGCTGTGCTACGAGAGCATCTCGGGCCTGGGCTACCACGTGGTGGTGCCCTTCGCGCTGCCCGAGGGTGTCGAGATTGACATGGAGCACGACGCGAAGCAGGGCGAGGAACTCTACACTCGCGTCTATCGCCACATCGCCAACCTGTTCAGCGTGCGCTGTGGCCACAAGATGGACAAGGAGTGCAAGAACGTGAACCGCATGACTGGCCTGAGCCACGACCCCCTGGTGGTCTATCGTCCCGACGCCCGCCCCGTCCGACTGTCGCGCCAGGAACTGGGCATCGACGACGACGGGCGGCTGCTGAAGCAGAAGCCTGCCAAACGACCCGTGGACAAGCAGGGCAACCCCGTCAGCGTGCCCCTGGGCGACCACCTGGAGCGCGCCGCCCGCATGGTGGAGGAGAGCGACATGAGCTTCGCCCCCGGCAACCGCCACAACTTCGTGATGCGCGTCGCCTTCATCCTCAACCGCATGGGCGTCGATGAAGAACAGGCAGCCCAGGCGCTGGACACCGAGTACCTGGGCCGCATGGACGGCAAGCCCTCCGACGTGCTGCACAGCTGCTACAAGATGGCCGCCGACGAGTTCGGGCTGTGGCTGCCCCAGGGCACGGCGCTGAAGACCGAGATCATTGCCCAGTTCCTGAAGAACCGCGAGCTGCAGTACGACACGCTGACCCAGAAGACGCGCCAGCGCCAGGCCGACGGCCAGTGGCACGAACTCAAGGACCGCGACGAGAACGACCTCTACATGGCCTGCTGTGCCGAGTCGGGCGAGAACCTCACCGAGAAGCTCTTCCACACCGTCCTCAACTCCAGCGTCGTACCCGAGGTCAACCCCCTGCGCGACTACGTCCTCAGCCTCGCACCCTGGACCCCCGACATGCCCGACTACATCGACCAGGCCGCCGCCATGGTCCACATGGCCACCGAACAGGAAGACCAGCTCTGGCACCTCTGCTTCCGCAAGTGGTTCGTCGCCATGGTAGCAGGCTGGACCGATCCCCAGATAGTCAACCACCAGGTCATCGTACTCATAGGCCGGCAGGGCATCTACAAGTCCACCTGGATCAACCGCCTGCTGCCGCCACAGCTTGCCGCCTACACCACCGACAACGTCGACATCGAACGCCTGGACAAGGACGAACAGCTGCGCGCCGCCGAGTACGGACTCATCAACATCGACGAGCTCGACAAGCTCACCGACCGTCAGCTCAACAAGCTGAAACAGATGATCACCACCACCAGCGTCGACGTCCGCGCACCCTTCGGCCGCCACAAGGAAAAGCGCCTCCGCGTCGCCAGCTACGCCGCCTCAGGCAACAAGGAAGAGTTCCTCACCGACCAGACCGGCAACCGTCGCTGGCTGCCCTTCCACGTCGCCACCATCGACTCGCCCTACCTCCACCAGATGCCCTACGACGGCATGTTCGCCCAGGCACTCCACCTCCTGCAGGACGGCTACAACTACTGGTTCGACCTCGCCGACATCCAGTCCCTGGAAACCCACGTCGAGACCTTCATGGTACCCCAGAGCGAAGAGGAAATCATACCCACCTACTTCTCGCCCGTCAAGATGGAAGACGTCGGCTCCACCTTCCTCACCCTCGCCGAGATCTCAGCCAAGGTCGTCACCTACGGCAACCTGAAGAAAAACCCCGACCCCCGCCGCCTCGGAGCCATCATGACAAAGCTCGGGTTCGAAAAGACACGCATGGGCCACAATAAAAGGTGCGGCTATTATGTCCGTGAACATACACAGCCAGAATTAGAGCAAATGCGTCATCCGGAAGTATTCTAAAATGCGGCGATGCGGCGATTGCGGCGAACGGTTTCATAGAGTTATTAAAAAAAGGTATATAGCTATTTATATATGCCTTTTTATTTTTTTTATTACTCTTAGAAATCAATCGCCGCAATCGCCGCATCGCCGCACTTTACCCTCCATTATCGCGTAGAAAACCCTCAGAAATCACCAAGAAAACCCTCAGAAATCACCTAGAAAACCTTCAGAAATCACCTAGAAAACCTTCGGAAATCACGGCAAAAAGTTCCAGAAATCACCGTGATTTCCTTCAGAAGTTGCCGTGATTTCCTCAAGAAGTTGCCGTGATTTCTTGCAGAAAAACACCTGGATGTTAATGCTGAATAAACAAAAATATGTTTTTTTGTTTTGTTCTTTCCTTGCTTATTCGATTGCGAAGCCACACTTTGACCTCGGTCAAAGAATGCGAAGCCACACTCAGACCTTTAGGTCGGAGAACCTTTGCAGCGGAATTACAACCCCGAGGTTCTTGGGGCTAACTAATAATAATCAATAAAACCGTCCTGTTAATAAAAAAATCTCCTTATTTTTGTTACGTATTTAAGAAACATTTCATAACTTTGCAGCCGAAATACAAGAAGAAATGGAACAGACAGTATTTGAACTTGACTTGTTGGAAGAGGCTCGAGACTTCCTGAAATCCCTTTCTAAAGAGATAAGGGGCAAGATAGGATTCAATATCCGTCGGGTTCAGAAAGGAGAGCGCGACAACGAACTCTTCAAGAAGCTCGACGGCACGGAGATATGGGAGTTTCGTACACTCTACAACAAAACCTATTACAGGTTGTTCGCCTTTTGGGACAAGGACGTCAACACGTTGGTCGTTGCCACTCATGGCATTGTCAAGAAGTCGCAAAAGACACCTAAGAGTGACATAACAAAAGCAGAAGGAATTAGAAAACAGTACTTTGAAAATAAAAACAAGAAGATATGAAACAGGTAGGAGACATGAAGCTTTATAGCTTCGAGGAAATGTTGGAAGAGGATTACGGCAAGGTCGGAACGCCAGAGCGCGACGAATTTGAGCGCCGTGTAGATGAATCTGTTCAGGCTTATCGCGTCGGCGAGGCTATCAAGCAGGCAAGAGAGGCCCAGAAACTCACACAGGCCGAACTTGGCGAGAAAATGGGTGTTCAGCGGGCACAGGTATGCCGTTTAGAGAGCGGCAAGAGCATTACCCTTGCTTCCATGATGCGAGCCTTTCGTGCCCTCGGCGTACAAGTGGCATTGGAGATGAAAGGTATAGGCAAAGTGGCACTATAACCCCCAACACGGAGACTTATTACGACCCCGCCCGACCGTAAACGAGAACAACAGTAGAAACAATAAAAAAGATGTCATGAGTTAAAAAGTGATAATTATTCGTCAAAATATTCCCGTATCTGGGAATTTTGCTTTATTTTTGCAAGCATAATCTCGATATTAAGATGAAAATAGTCTTTGAAGACACGGACTTGGAAGAACTGATCACAACGGGACGTAATAGCAAATATAAGAAATACACCCGTAATGCAAAGTTCATGAAGGCGCTCGCTACTGCATATAACTATATGCGACTGGTTGATGTGGCAAGCGACCTGCGAGCTATCTCGTTCCTTCATTACGAACAACTGGCAGGAACCAATGGAATGAGTTCCATCCGAGTGGTCAACGGAATGGTGGAGCGCATCCTTTTTAGAGAATTTGATGGTGGAATAAGTATAACGGTATTAAGTTTAGACGATACACATTATGGCAACAAAAAATGAGAACCCTGCACCCTTCATGGCAGTGCATCCTGGTATGATGATTAAACCAGAATTGGAGGAGCGCGGAATCAGTCAGAAGGATTTCGCCAAGATGGTTGGTACTCAGGCTTCACATCTGAGTGAGGTGCTGAACGGCAAGCGTGCACTAACCACAGACTTGGCCGTAAAGATAGAGTCAGCTATTGGCCTGCCTGCTAATGTGTTGTTGTCTGCACAGACGCAGTATGAGCTGGAATCAGCAAAAGCTACAAGAGACAGCAATGGGAAAGAGACTGTCGCAATCACCATTCCTATTGGAGACCGCAATCTGCTTCGTGAAATAGTTCGCAGATTTGGCTGGGTAGGTGTGTTCTAACAATAGAAACAATAAAAGACATGATAATGAAAACAATAACACAAGAATCAAACAGGACAACCCCGAGGCTCTTGGGGCTACGGACACTGAAGGGCGCACTCCAGCGCCTGAGTGTGACAATGCTCCTCATGCTGCTCACCACGGCCACGGCGTGGGCACAGTTGGATAATCTGACCTACAACACGGCGGGAGGATACTACGAAATCTGGTCCGCTGCCGACCTGGAGGCGATAGCCAATTACTGCAACTACTCTTACAGCAGCGACAGCAAGGTGTTCAAGATGATGCAGGATATCGACATGGCTGGCGTCAACACCAGTTTCCTGCCCATCGCATCTGCCAACAGCAATAAATACTTCTACGCCGTGTTCGATGGCAACTACCACGCCATCAAGAACCTGAGCCTGGTGCGTGGAGCTGGCGGTAACTACGGTCTGTTCGGCCAAATCGCCTCTTCGGCAACCGTGAAGAACCTGACCCTGAAGGACTGCGACGTGCGCTACACGGGTACCCAGAATTATGTTTCGGTGGGTGGTATTGCCGGTGTCAACTACGGCACCATCCAGAACTGTACCGTCATCGGTACCGTCGGCAACTACGACAACCAGTACGATGTGGGTGCTGTCGTGGGCTGCAACTACAGTCCTGGTAAGGTGAAAGACTGTACGGGCATTGCCGGACAACCTGTTGTCGGCACTAACCGCCTCACTTCTAATCCCCCCGGCACCGTGACTAACTGCAACACCTATTACCGCCTGTTGACCACGTCACCCGTCAGCCTTACCACCACGCCTGCCGCCTTGACCGTTGCGGGCACGGCCTGCTATACGGCCAACACGGCGCTGGCGCTGACCGTCACCCCCCACGACAACACGCAGATAATGACCGACGTCACCTTCACTGGCACCACCGCCACGAAGACCGGCTACGGGCAATACACACTGACCATACCCGCCAACGATGTCAGCATCACGGCCACCTTCAACGCCGTCAACTACACTATTAGCGGACTGGGCAGCACGACGGGCGGCAGCATCAGCGGCCCGGGCACCGCCCACTATGGCGATGAGGTGACGCTGACCGCCACGCCCGCTGCTGGCTACAGCCTACAGACGCTGACTGTCACTACTGCCAGTGGTCAACCCGTCGCCCTCAGCGGCAGCGGCCTGACGCGCACCTTCACCATGCCCGGCGAGAATGTCACCGTTAACGCGACGTTTGCCCTGATTCAACATACTGTGCATGTCACAACCTACAAATGCACGGTCACAGCCACGCCCAATCCCGCCACTGTGGGACAGACGGTGACCCTCAGCATCACGCCCGACGCTGGCGCCACCCTGCATTACATCAACGTGAGGGATGATGATGGGTACTACCTGACAGTATCGGGCAGCGGCAACACGCGCACCTTCACCATGTCCGGCACCGATGCCTTCGTCACGGTGGTCTGCTCCGTCAGCGGCCAGTTGACGGGCCAGGGAACCCAGGCCGAGCCTTACCTTATTTTCAACGAGGACGACCTGCGGCTACTGTCGGATTTGTCGAAAGCAGACAGATACAATGACAAATACTTCCGCTTGGAGAACGACATTACGATGGGCAATACCCCAATGGTTCCCATCGGGGAAAATAATAGCGGTTGGTTTAAAGGCCATTTCAACGGCAACGGCCACACCATCAGCAACCTGCACATCAGCGGGAAAGTATCATTATACACCGCCCTTTTTGGAATGACAGATGGAACCATCAGCAACCTGACGCTTGCCAACTGCACCATCGAGGGCAATGAGAGCGACACGGATTACACGGGCGGCATTGTGGGCAGTAACCAAGGCACTATTACGGGCTGCCACGTCACGGGCGGCACCGTTAGCGCTACATCAGGAGACGAGGTTGGCGGCATTGCGGGCGATAATGACGGCACCATCACGGGCTGCACCAACAGCGCAGCCGTCAGCTTTACGGCCGGTACACATGTGTCTTATGCCGGCGGTATCGTGGGCTTAAGCGGCAGCGGTACTGTCAAGGACTGTACCAACACGGGCAGCGTCAGCATCAGCGGGGCAAAAGACGGAACCGAGTTTGTGTGTGGCGGCATCGTGGGCGAACTTTACCGCGGCATCGTCAGCGGCTGCTCCAACACGGGCAGCGTGAGCGCCATAGTTACGAATGCCTCCAACGTTGCCGGCGGCGTGGCGGGGTGGATAGATAATAGCAAATACGCCATCTGCATAGGCAATACCAACGGCGGCGCCGTGACGGCCTCTAATGGAAACATTAACCACGCCGGCGGCATCGTGGGATATTATGATAATAGTACATATATTCTGAAAAACAACTATTACTACGGTGCCTGCACGGTGAAAGGGGTTGCAAACTATGTGCACATCGGCGATGCGCCGCAGCAAGACATCACGGCCAACAATGGCGCCGTGCCGGGCTACGCCATCGCGAAGCCCGCCGAGGTAACGCTCGGCAGCATCCAGGGCTACCCTAACGTGGCGCATCCCGCATACGCCGTCAGTGGCGAGACCATCAGCTTCACCGTCAACCCGGCAGGGGGCCTTTTGCTTGGTACAGTGAAGTATAACGACGGCAGCGACCACACGCTGACAGCCGACGACAACGGCGTGTATTCGTTCACCATGCCCGCCAAGGCCGTCACCGTCACGGTCACGTTGTACGACCTCGCCCTCTTCGGCAGGAACGACGATCCGCTGGTGGACGGCTCTGAGCAGCATCCCTACGTCATCAGCACCACGGCGGGCTGGAACCAGTTCTGCGACGCCCTTGAAGACAACACGGTGTGGAACCGCTTCACCGACAAGTTCATCAAGCTGGGTGCCAACATCAGCGTCACCCGCATGGCTGGCAGCGAGGGCCACGAGTTCACCGGCACGTTCGACGGACAGAAGTACACGCTGACCGTCAGCTACGGCTCGGCCAATCAACCCATCAGCGAGCAGTATGCCGCACCGTTCCGCTATGCCGGTGGCATTTATGATAACGATTCTCATTCATGCACCATCAAGAACCTGCGCGTGGCGGGCACCATTTACACCTCGGCACAGTTTGCCGCTGGCTTTGTGGGCTTTAACAATACCAACGGCTACATCTCCTTAGAGAACTGCCGTTCGAGCGTGGTCATCCGAAGCAGCGTCGATGGCGACGGCACCCACGGCGGCTTCGTGGCAAGACGTAATGGTTATTATACCCTCTATATCCAAGGCTGTCTCTTCGACGGCGAGTTTCACGGTACCAATACCACCAAATGGGGCGGCTTCGTGGGCTATCGTAATAATGGCTATATCTATATGTATCATAGCATCTTCGCCCCCACTGCGCTTGAAATCAAGAAGACTGAAAGTGCCACCTTCATCCGCAACGGTATCAACGACTACTTCCGCTGCTACTACACAGAGGACATCAACGACGGCGAGCACTACACCGGTCAGGGCCACCGGATGCGCAGCATCACGCCTGGCACGGACGTCACCGTCGGACTCAATGACAGCCCTGCAAAATATTACGAGGTCAGTGACATCACTAATTATGGAAGTATTTATTCGTCTGATCCCGGCCTGAAGTACGGCAATACCTACTATGCCGGCAGCGGCGAGGAGGTGAGCGTCACGCTCAGCGCCAGCCGCACGGGCTATGTCGCCAGCGGCTACACTGCCAGTAACGGCGGCACCGTCAGCGGCAACGCCACCGACGGCTGGACACTCACCATGCCCGATGCCGACGTCACCGTCAACGCCACCTTCACCCCCGACCCGGCGCACCTTGCCGTGAGCGGCAACGAGTACACCATCAAGACCTCCACGGGCTGGAACGTGTTCTGCGACCAGCTGGCCAACAACGCCAAGGGCTACTTCACCGGCAAGACCGTGACGCTGGGCAACGACATCCCGACAGCCGAGGAGAAAGCCGCCGGCACTACTGCCGTCACCCGCATGGCAGGTAGCAGCGGCAAAGACTTCACCGGCAAGTTCAATGGCGGTGGCTACACCTTGACCGTCGGCTACGAAGACTCGGGCAACAATACCATGACAGCACCGTTCGCCTATGTCGATGGCGCCACCATCCAGAACCTCATCATTGACGGCAGCATCAACGACACCGGCTTTCGTGCCGCCGGAGTCATCGGCGAGACTGGCACGACCACGAGCCACATCACCAACTGCGTGAGCAGCCTTACCATCAGCGGCGGACGCTATACGGGCGGCTTCAGCATCGGCGGAAACGTGGAGATAGAGGGCTGCGTGTTCAATGGTAAAATCAACGGCAGCAGCCTCAGTGGCGGCTTTGTGGGCTACAGCAATAGCGCGCTCAAGATTATCAACAGCCTCTTCGCCCCGAAGGACGGCTCCAGCATCAGCGGCGGCACGTTCTACTACAACGGCGGCGGCAACATTACGCCCACCAACAGCTTCTATACCGAGGCCCTCGGCACGGCGCAGGGCAATGCTGCCTACGTATATACCCCCGCCACTACCGATTTCGTTCCCGCTAATGTTGGTGCGGAGGGTACGGCATACGACGTTAGCGGCATCACAGCCTACGCCACCGGCCTGAAGCGAAACGGCAAGTTCTACCTTGTGAAAGCCAGCGTCAACCTCGCCGACAATGGCGACAACAGCACTGCCATCGTCAACAAGCAGGTGGCCGACGTGACACTGAGCGGCCGCAAGCTCTGGAAGGACGGCGACTGGAACACGCTCTGCCTGCCGTTCAGTCTTGCTTCGTTGACGAACACACCACTGGAAGGCGCCACCGTCATGGAACTGGACACGGAAGATACCTATGATAGCGGTAAGAAGACGGGGCTCGACGGCACCACGCTCTACCTGTACTTCAAGGACGCCACCAGCATTGAGGCCGGCGTGCCCTACATCGTGAAATGGCCCGCCACGACACCCGACTTCGTGGAGAACCCGTGCTTCACCGGCGTTACCGTAGAGGACGGCCTGAACGACATCATCTTCCCTGGCGGCGCATTCAAGGGCACCTACGCCTGGCAGGAGTACACCCAGGAGAACAAGAGCATACTCCTCCTCGGCACAGAGAACACGCTGTACTGGCCCAAGCCCGACGGCGACACGTATCCCAGCATCGGCGCCTGCCGCGCATACTTCGAGCTGGGCGGCGGCCAAGAGGCCCGCGAGTTCGTGCTGAACTTCAACGAAGAAACAACCAGCCTCCCCCAGCCCCTCCAAAGGGAGGGGAGCCAGGCTGGCGCGTGGTTCGACCTCAGTGGCCGCAAGCTCGACAGCAAGCCCACCAAGAAGGGCGTCTATATCCACGGAGGCCGTAAGGTCGTGATTAAGTGAGAGAAGAACCGAGCTTGCTCGAGTTCTTCCGCTCGCAACGCCACACTCTGCACCCTTAGGTCAGAGAACGGGAACGAACTCGAGCGAAGCTCATTGCAACGCCACACTTTGCACCTTTAGGTCAAAGAAGGTCGTAATCCCCTAAGGAATAATATAATCTCTAAGGAGTCAAGGAGTACTGGAGCTAAAGAAAAAAAACTCCTAAACTCCTAAACTCCTTAGAATTAAAAAAAAAGATATGAAACAAAAACCTACCAAAATGTTTTCCAGGGCAGCCATGACGCTGCTCCTGAGCGTGCTCACGACGATGACGGCGTGGGCTCAAAACAGTTCTACCAGCTCTGAGAGTGAACTGCGTAGCCTTACAAAGAAAAGAGCCTCCGCTATAAACACAGACGGGTATTGGAACACGCTCTGTTTGCCCTTCGACGCGACGATTGAAGGAAGTCCCTTTGAAGGAGGAACGTTGATGGAACTCGATATCGAGTCAACGTACGACAATCATATGACAGGCTACGACGCTGATACTGGCACAATCTACCTTTTCTTTAAGGAAGCTACCAAGATAGAGGCCAACAAACCTTACATTTTCAAGATGGATAAAACTGCCGGCGCAAGAGGAACAGAGGTCTCAGAGTTGATGGCCCCAAGCTTCTGCGACAGCGGCTCCGAGGACACCAGTCGCGCACCCCTCAGAGCTAATGACACCTCCTGTGTCACCAGCCAAGACGGCAATGTTACCTTCAAAGGAACCTTTGTACAAATTAAGATCTATCCTGAGGACAATAACGTTTTCTACCTTGGCGACGAAAACCAGCTCTACTATCCTACTGGAGAAGTGACCATCAACCCCTTCAAAGCCTACTTTCTGCTGAACAACGGCCTCACCATAACGGACATCGCCCACGCCCGTATGTTCACTGGCGGAGAGGATGAGATAACTGCGGTCTTAGAACTGAAACATCATGTAGATACTACGAACAATAAATGGTACACCCTCGACGGCCGCAAGCTCGACACCAAGCCCACGAAGAAGGGCGTGTATATCCTGAACGGTAAGAAGGTCGTGATTAAGTGAGAGAAGAACTGAGCTTGCTCGAGTTCTTCCGAGCGGAAACGAGCTCGAGCGAAGCTCAAGGTCGTGGTTAAATAAAACAACAAATTATAATTCCCCGAATCGCCTGGCGGTTTGGGGAATTTTAGTAACTGATATTTTTACTTTAGAAAAACAAATTTTATAGCAGTTTTTTACTTTCGAGAGTTAAAAACGGCAATCCTAACGTCGCTCAAACCCTTTACACATCGGCATTTGCACCCTCTGGCCACTGAAGGGTCTGCATGAAAAAGTTCTATAAATCCTTTGCCGTATTGAAAATTATTACTATCTTTGCCAGCGGAATAACAATAAAACGGTATAATAATGTTAGGAATTGATACACCACACAAACCAGTGGAAGGCAAATTTGCTGAGGAAATCCGCGATGCAGTACGCAGGGTGACCAGCAAGAAACTTAACGATGCAGACAAGCGTCGCCTCCGTCGTTCCCGTCAAGTATTAGCTCGTTTCGATGCAGTCTGGGAATAAGCTAAGCCTTCACTTCGAGCGTGTCGACGACACGACGTTGCTCGATGAGTTTAATTGTGGTTTGGATGTTATGGATCGCTTCATACATTCAAACCTCCAGTGGTGTATAGACTATCATTATTGTGTCGTTTACGCTGTTAAAGAGTCCGATGAGATAGTTGCAATAGTTGCTCTCGGCTGTGACAAATTAGAATTGAGTACCAGCGACAAGGAAGAGTTGCAGATGGGTTTCTTCCCCAAACCTGACATCAATTTCAACTATCAGGAAACATTCTGGGCTAAATCCAGCTATCCGGCTATAGAAATTACCTATCTTGCCGTTAGAAAAGACAAACGCCATCTTGGTATTGGTGAATACGTGATAGAGGCTATTGGCCAACGCGCTATTGACTCTCGATTCAATATGGCAGGCTGTCAGTTCCTTACGGTCGAGGCCTATAGTTGTGGGGAAAATAGCGCCGTCGGCTTCTACGATAAATGCGATTTCGTTGCAGCCGAGGAACCGAATCCAAACAAAGAAACGTTGCGAATGTATAAAACCATTCTTCCCATCGTAAAATATGACGATGAAGAAGAATAAAATGCCAACAGCCAAAGGCTCTATAGTTTGCCGTCATTGACAAGATTTGTTGTCCTTTGTTGTCCAAGTTCTCTCTGAGAGAGTGTGGCGGTGCAATGTCGTAGAACTGGAGAGGAAGCGGCCTTCGGCCTAAATAATAAATAACAAATAATAATGAAGTGATTAAGTGAGATAAGAACTGAACTTGTGAAAAGCGCCCTGGAGATACAATAATCTCTGGGGCTTTTTCGTTATTACTAAGGTCTTTGACTTCATTGACTTCTTGAACTTCTAAATTTGAAATGCAGTGGACTGACAGAATCCGACAGGTGAAGATGATCCTGGTAGTGGCGGCGGCGCTGATAGCCGTAGCCTCGCTACTGATTTCGCACTTTCTGGTGCGTGACCTGTCGAAGGAGGAGCGCCACCGCATGGAGGTATGGGCGCAAGCGTTGCACTCGCTGAACGAGGCTGACGAGAATACCGACCTGGCGCTGGTGCTGAGCGTCATGGAGGGCAACAATACCATCCCCGTCATTGTGGTGAACAGCGAAGGAGGCATAGACGACTACCGCAACATAGACGACACGACGCGCCTTGAGAGTTATGCAAAACGTATGCAACAGGCTGGCGACACCATCCGCGTGGATGCCCAGGTGGTGTGCTACGACGAGAGCATTATGCTGAAACGCCTGCAGGCGTGGCCATACGTGCAGCTCGGCATCGTGCTGATATTCGTCGTTGTCGCCATCTTTGCCTTGTTGTCGTCGAAACGTGCCGAGCAGAACAAGGTGTGGGTGGGCCTGTCTAAGGAGACCGCCCACCAGTTGGGAACTCCCGTATCGAGTCTGATGGCGTGGGTGGAGATGCTGAAGGAGCAGTATCCTGACGACGACCTGTTGCCGGAGATGGACAAGGACGTAAAGCGCTTGCAGCTGATTGCCGACCGCTTCTCGAAGATTGGCTCGCTGCCTGAACCCGTCGAGGCTTCGATGAACGACGTCCTGGAGCATGTCGTCGATTATATGGACCGCCGCACGTCGAAGCAGGTAGAGATGATTCGGCACTTGCCTGACCGTGACGTCATCGTGAAGATGAACGCCTCGCTGTTTGAGTGGGTGATAGAAAACCTCTGCAAGAATGCCGTCGATGCGATGGAGGGCCGCGGCACCATTACGCTCACGCTGACCGAGGAGCCGCAACGTGTTGTCGTGGAAGTGCAGGACACGGGTAAGGGCATTCGCAAGAAAGACCTCGGCAACGTGTTTACTCCCGGCTTTACCACCAAGAAGCGCGGTTGGGGACTGGGTCTCTCGTTAGCGCGCCGCATTGTCGAGGAGTACCACCACGGGCGCATCTTTGTCAAGCAGTCCGAACTTGGCAAGGGTACCACCTTCCGCATCGAAATGCCCAAAGGATAGTCTCTAAACCTATTATAATATAAGGTTAGAAGTGTTGTGTAAACGATTACGCAAAGCTTTTAACTTTTTTTTGTTTAATTTTTCTCCTTTGTTGCCTAAGAAACCCTATCTTTGCAGGGTAATATGCGAACTAAGAATCAGAAGCGACAAAACTAACTAAAATTATTAATATTATGAAGCGAATCTACTCATTATTGCTGCTCTTGGTTGCCTTCACGGCAATGGGCTTTGCACAAGACACGTGGACTGTTGCCGGAACGGCTGCCGCACTGAACGGCACCGCAGACTGGGCACCAGCCAACACAGAGAATGACATGACGTCTGAGGACGGAGTAAACTACACCCTTACTGTAACAGGTTGCACCCTGGAGGCTGGCGTCGACTACCAGTACAAGGTGGTGAAAAACCACGCTTGGACTGAGGCTTATCCCACCTCGAACAAGGTCTTTAGGGTTTCTAACACTGCCGTATATACTGTAGTCTACCACTTCAATGCCACCACGCATGATGTCAGTGAGGAATACACAAAGACCGGTGAAGCCGGAGCCATCACCCATACCTATACGGTGGCTGGTGCGCCTGCTGAAGTGTTTGGCGTGGAGTGGGATCCCACCTATGTTGAAAACGACATGCAGAAGAACTCGGAGGGTATCTATGTCTGGACAGCTACTGCCAAGGAACTGGCTGGAGGCACGATTTTAAAATTCAAGGTTGTGGTAGACCACTCCTGGGGACAGGCTTATCCTAGTAATAATTTCGAGAAGGAAATCGAAGAGGACGGTATCTATACCATTACCATTACCTTCGACGAGGATACGAAGGGCGTTACTTGCACGCCTCAGAAGACCGGCGATGCCACCATTGAGACCGTCTATGTCGTTGCTGGCAGCAGTGAGGCACTCTTTGGTACTACTTGGGACGGCACTGACAATGCCAACAGCATGATGAAGGGTACTGACGGCATCTGGACGAAGACCTACAGCAATGTCAATCTGCCTGCAGGGAATATCGAGTGGAAGGTTGTCAAGAACGGCACCAAATGGATTCCCGACGGAGAGGGCAACAACCAGGTCATCTATGTTCCCGAACCCGACTACTACGACGTGGTGTTCTCATTCAACGAGAGCACGCAGGAACTCAATGGCCAGCTGTTGAAGGACGGCAACCCCGTCATCGTCACACCTTCCACCGCTGAGGGCTGGCCTGCCAACTATGGCGGTGTCATGCTGCAGGGCTTCTACTGGAACTCCTTCGAGGACTCTAAGCTCACCGAACTGAACAAGCAGGTGCCGACGCTGTCGAAGTACTTCGACCTGGTATGGTTGCCCAACACGGGTGCCACCGGCGGTGAGGGCATGGGCTATATGCCTGTCTATTGGCTGAACCATAACAGTAACTTCGGCCGTATGAACACGCTGAAGAAGCTCATCCAGAACTTCAACGCCAACGGCACGAAGGTCATTGAGGACGTGGTCATCAACCACAAGGCTCCACAGGGTGTCAACGAATCGTGGGTAGACTTTGTCAACGAGAAGTGGGAGCACGACGGCATTACGGAGGAGATTAACTGGACTCCCGATGATATCTGCCAGAACGACGATGGCGGCTATACCAACACGATGGGTGCCGATCCCGCTATGATTGCCAAGAACGGCGGCTGGCACTGCGGTGGTGCCAACGACACGGGCGACGACTTCAGCGGTGGCCGTGACCTCGACCACACGGGAGCCAACGTGCAGAAGAACTGTAAGATTTACCTGAACTACCTGATGAAGGAGTTAGGCTATAGCGGTTTCCGCCTCGACATGGTGAAGGGCTATAGCGGCTACTATACCAAGCTGTACAACGAGGAAGTGAAGCCCGAGTTCTGCGTCGGTGAGTATTGGGACGGCCAAGACGCCATCACCAGCTGGATTACCAGCACAGGCAACACCAGCGCAGCCTTCGACTTCCCCTTCAAGTACCAGATAAAGGAAGCCTTCGGCAACGGCAACTGGAGCACCTTGGCCGACTACAAGGGCATTGCCGGCGACATCAACTGGCAGCGCTATGCCGTGACCTTCATCGACAACCACGACACCTACGAGAACGAAGGTCGTCTGGTGAACAACGTCTTAGGTGCCAACGCCTTCATGCTCGCCATGCCTGGCACGCCTTGCGTCTTCCTGAAGCACTGGCAGCGCTATCCTATTGCCATCGGTAACATGATCCTGGCTCGTAAGGCCTGCGGTATCACCAACCAGAGCAGCATCGTAGAACAAGGAAGTCTCGACGGCGGCTACTATATTAAGGTACAAGGCAGCAAGGGTACCGTGCTCTGCATTGCAGGCTATGCAACGGTAGATACCCACGGCTTCAAGTCCATCGCCACAGGTCCGAACTTCGCATTCTTCGTCAGCGACAACATCACGGTTGACGGACTCGTTGAGGGTAACGACGACGAGGAGGCCAAGGACATCACCATCTTCGTCGAGTCGGCTGAGGCTCCGTATCTCTACTCTTGGAACGGCAGCGGCCAGCCCACCAACGGCGCATGGCCTGGCACGAAGCTCACCACCACGCAGGAAGTGGGCGGCAAGACCTTCTGGACACGTAACTTCACCACGATCCCCGTCAACATCGTCATCAACAACGGTGGTGACAAGACTACCGACGGCGAAGGCGAAGAGGTGGCTACGGGTGAAAATGCCGTCCAGTCGAAGAACTACGAGAACCTGACGCACGACAGCTACTTCACCTTCGACGCCACGAACCCCGACAAGGCTACCAACTCTACCGACATCACCAGCAACTACTTCACGCCGGAGCCCGTCCAGCTGCCCACTTGTGCCAAGGTGCGCGACGGCGAGCTGTACTGCTACTTCCAGGGCAACAAGGACTATGACTCTCCGTATGCCTGGATTTGGAACGACGACAAGAACTTCACTGGCGACACCTGGCCTGGCGTAGGTCTGGAGCATGTTGGTGACGACAACGGTGGACACCGTATCTGGTTGTGGAAGGGTGGCGACCTCGTCGACCTCTTCGGAACAGCAACCCCGACTGCCGACCAGCTGCCGAAGTGCGTCATCTTCAGCAACCACGGCACACCGCAGACTGACACCTTCCACTTCGAGAACGGCGGCTACTACGATGCTACTGGTCTGGTGGGCAACGTCATTACTACTGGCATCGCCCCGATTACCGTCGATGGCACACCGCGCACGGCAGTACTCTACAACCTGCAGGGTCAGCGCGTCAGCGACAGCTACCGCGGCATCGTCATCCAGAACGGCAAGAAGGTCGTGAACAAATAACTCACATATATTACCTACACAGGGGGACTTCCCTCTGTGTAGGTTTTAAACAGAAACATGTATAACTAACAAAATAATAACAATGCTTATGAAGAAACTATTACTTACATTCAGTCTTTTGGCAACCGTCATGATGGCTCGTGCCCTGACGGCTACCGTTTATGTAGAGGCCGAAGAGGCTCCGTTCCTCTACGGCTGGTTCACTGTCAACAACAAAGAGACCAAGATCAATGGTGCCTGGCCTGGCACACAGATGACGGAGACCATCACCAAGACCGACCTGAAAGGCGTGTCGCACACCTTCTGGTGCAAAACGTTCACCATTGACGCCACATCGTTCAACATCATCTTCAACAATGGACAGGATGGCGTTAACAAGGCTCAGACTGGCAATATCTCCGACATCAGCTCTGACCGCTACTTTACCTACAACGGCAAGACTGAGTACACCGATATCACCGAGGACTTCGGCGTGGAGATTCCCGATGTGGACATCCAGAGTATCGCATTGCTTTCCGACCTGAACGAGTGGAACGGTATGGCACAGCTCTTCACCGAGGTGGAACACAATGCCAAGTACACCTTCAACCTCTCGCTGACTGACGAGCAGATAGAGGAAATCGAGGGTTACTATCGCTTCCAGCTGATGGTGAACAGCTCGGCATATCTGGGCTGGTTGACCGAGGGACTTGCCAAGGACGACCCCAACGGCTGGCTCGACCAAGACCTGGCAGTCGGTGGTGGTGCTAACATCGGCCTCGACGTGGAAACAGCTGGTGTCAAGGACTTCCTCTTCACCGTCACCTTCGCTGGTGGTAAGGACATCTATCAGGGCTGGACGCTGCGTGTAGAGCAGGGTACGGCAGGTGTTGACGCCATCCGTACCAATGCTGAGAAGAGTGGTCAGCGCTACAACCTGGCAGGCCAGCGCGTTGGCAACGACTTCCGCGGCATCGCCGTCCAGAACGGACGTAAGGTCGTGATTAAGTGAGCGAAGAACTGAGCTTGCTCAGGTTCTTCCGAACGGGAACGACCTCGAGCAAGGCTCAAGGTTATAGTTAAGTGAAACGAGCTCGGACAGTAAGTCCAAGGTTATAGTTAAGTGAAACAAGTGCTACGGCACCCTGCAGACGGCACCCACAACGGCAGCATCTTTGAGCAGCCGTTGTGGGTGGCTGTGTTTGCCTTCTTCTCTGCCGTCATCTGGGGCTTTGCCTTCCCGCTTCTCAAGCTTGGCTTTGTCGAGTTTGGCATTGCTCAGGACATGACGGGCAGTAAGATGCTCTTTGCCGGTCTGCGCTTCACTCTGGCAGGGATCATCATCCTCATCATCGCCAAGCTTTCCCACAGGTCCTTCGCCTGGAAAGCCCAACCCGCCCGTGAAAAATACAAGGATTTCCTCTACCTCCTGCTTTTTACGTTGATGAACACCACCCTCCACTATGCGTTCTTCTACATCGGACTCTCGCATAGTCAGGGAGCACGTGCGGCCATCCTCAACTCCTTGGGCGTCTTCCTATTGGTCATCCTGGCCTGCCTGTTCTTCAAGAGCGACAAGATGACTTACAGCAAGGCACTGGGCTGTGTCATTGGCTTCCTTGGCATCCTAACGCTCAACATGGGTGGCAAGGAGAGTGGTTCTTTCACGCTGCTGGGTGACGGCATGATGATTATAAACACCTTCTGCATGGCAATTGCAGGACTGATGACGCGAGGCGTCAACCAACGCATCGACGTCTTCGTGGGTACTGGTTACAGTTTAGGCGTTGGTGGCGCACTGCTCATCATCGTCGGACTGATGATGGGCGGTACGTTGCCCAACGCCTCGCTGTGGGGCTTCGCCATCCTGACGATGCTCATTGGCATTTCGTCCATCGGCTTCACCCTATACAACAAATTGCTCACCTGCAATCCCATGGGAAAGGTCGCCATCTGGAACTCCCTCATTCCCGTGGTGGGAGCCGTCTCCTCATGCCTTTGCCTGGGCGAGACATTCTATTGGAAGTACGTCTTCGCCGCAGGCATGGCAATGCTTGGCATCTACCTTCTCCACAAGGATTAGCCCTTAATATTACAGGGGGTAGTCCTCGAAAGCATAGAGTACGGTAGAGAGATAGCGCTCACCCGTATCGGGCAGCAGCACGACAATCTTCTTACCTTTGTTCTCTGGGCGCTTGGCCACCTGGATGGCGGCATAGAGTGCAGCGCCGGCCGAGATGCCTACCAGCAGACCTTCGCTCTGGGCAATCTCGCGACCTGTGCGAATGGCGTCGTCGTTCTCTACGTCAAACACCTCGTCGATGACGTCTGCATCGTAGGTCTTGGGAATGAAGCCGGCACCAATGCCCTGAATCTTGTGTGGACCGCTCTGGCCGCCGTTCAGTACGGGACTTGACTTCGGCTCAACGGCGATGATCTTCACGTTGGGGTTCTGCTCCTTCAGATACTTGCCAGTGCCGCTGATAGTACCGCCAGTACCTACGCCGCCGATGAAGATGTCCACCTGTCCGTCCGTGTCGCGCCAGATCTCAGGACCTGTCGTGGCATAGTGCTTGGCGGGGTTGGCGCCGTTCTCGAACTGCTGCAGGATGACTGCGCCAGGGATGGAGTCGCGCAGTTCCTCGGCAGCGCGGATGGCACCAGGCATGCCGTCCTTTCCTGAGGTGAGGCGCACCTCGGCACCGTAGGCCTTGACGAGGTTACGGCGCTCCACGCTCATGGTTTCGGGCATGGTAAGGATAAGATGGTAGCCCTTGACGGCTGATACCAGTGCCAGTCCTACGCCTGTATTTCCGCTGGTCGGTTCGATGATGGTGGCGCCAGGCTTCAGGATGCCCTTCTGCTCTGCGTCCTCTATCATGGCCAGTGCGATACGGTCCTTCACGCTACCGCCGGGGTTGAAAAACTCTACTTTGGCAATAACTGGAGTCTCAAGACCCTTTGTCGTTGAATACTTATTGAGCTCAAGAAGTGGGGTGTTGCCGACGAGCTCGGTCAGCTGTTTTGCAATCTTTGTCATAATCCTTATCTTTTATATGTTTATTGTTTATTGTTCATTGTTTTGCACCAATATCCTCCAACACTAGTCCTGCCAGCATGAAACCGAAAATGGCGGTGATGTGGACAATGCTGCCGTTGCCTTTGTCGTCTGGATCGACAGGTTTCTTGTTCTCCAGAAGTTCGTCGGAATAGACACACTGGAACTTGCGCTTGGGAAACAGCTTCTCCTTCTTGAACTTGTTACGCAGGGCACGAGCCAACGGGTCACCCTTCACCTTCCAGAACTCTGTGACTTGTATGCGCGTGGGATCCAATTTCAGAGCGGCACCCATCGAAGAGTAGAACTTTGCTTTTGTACGGCAAGCCATGAGAATCAACAGCGCCTTGTCCTTCAGCGAGTCGATGGCATCGATGATATAGTCATAGCTGTCGAGGTCAAACTCCTCAGCGGTTTCCTGCGTGAAGACTTTCTGCAAGGCTGTAATTTCTGCGGACGGATTAATGGTGAGCAGACGTTCTTTCAGAGCTTCCACCTTCGCCTGCCCCACGGTCTTGGTGGTAGCCATCAGCTGGCGATTGATATTGGTGATGCTGACACGGTCTGAGTCCACAATAGTCAACTGACGGATGCCGCTGCGTACCAGGCTCTCAACGCACCACGACCCTACGCCGCCCACACCAAAAATGATCACCCGCTTCTGTGCTATCCGCTCCATGACTTCGTTGCCCAGAAGCATTTCTGAACGTCTGAATATTCCGTCTTCTATTGCCATCGTCTTTCTTTGTTTTGCGTGCAAAGGTACGAAGAATTTTTCTTTTACCAACGAAATATGGAGAATTACATGAAACTCGTCTTAACTCATTGTTTCTATTTAAATCTTGTCGAAGGCCTGGGCGAGGTCGTCGATGATGTCGTCGATGTGCTCAGTTCCGATGCTCAGACGGATGGTTGAGGGCGTGATGTGCTGCTCAGCCAGTTCCTCGGGCGAGAGCTGTGAGTGCGTGGTGGTGTAGGGATGAATCACCAGGCTCTTCACGTCGGCCACGTTAGCCAGCAGCGAGAAGATCTGCAGGGCATCGATGAACTTCCAGGCCTCTTCCTGACCGCCCTTGATCTCGAAGGTGAAGATGCTTGCGCCACCGTTGGGGAAGTACTTCTGATAGAGCTTGTGGTCGTGATGACTCTCCAGGGCGGGGTGGTTCACCTTAGCCACCTTCGGATGGTTGGCGAGGAAATCGACCACCTTCAGGGCGTTCTCCACATGACGCTCTACGCGCAGGCTCAAGGTCTCTACACCCTGCAGGAGGATGAAGGCGTTGAAAGGCGAGATGGCAGCACCAGTATCACGCAGGATGACGGCACGGATGCGGGTGACGTAAGCCGCAGCACCTACAGCGTCAGCAAACACGATGCCGTGATACGAGGGGTCGGGCTTGGAGAGGGTGGGGAACTTGTCGTTCTGTTTCCAGTCGAACTTACCACCATCGACGATGACACCACCAAGGCTGCTTCCGTGACCGCCTAAGAACTTCGTAGCCGAGTGAACCACGATGTCTGCACCATGCTCCAACGGACGAATCAGATACGGCGTGCCAAACGTATTGTCCACGATGAAAGGGATGCCGTGCTTGTGAGCCACAGCGGCCACGCCTTCAAGGTCGAGCACGTCAGAGTTGGGGTTGCCGAAGGTCTCAGCATAGACCACCTTCGTGTTGGGCTGGATGGCATCTTCGAGGGCTTCGAGGTCGTTCACGTTGATAATGGTGTTCGTGATGCCCTGGGTAGCCAGCGTATGGGTAATGAGGTTGTACGAACCGCCATAGAGGTTGTCGGCAGCAACGATGTGGTCGCCAGCCTGCACAATGTTCTGCAGGGCATACGTGATAGCAGCGGCACCAGAGGCGACAGCCAGACCTGCCACACCACCTTCGAGGGCAGCGACGCGATCCTCAAACACACCCTGGGTAGAGTTGGTCAGACGACCGTAGATATTACCTGCATCGCGAAGGCCGAAGCGGTCGGCAGCGTGCTGAGAGTTGTGGAACACATACGACGTGGTCTGATAGATGGGCACGGCGCGAGCGTCAGTTGCGGGGTCAGCCTGTTCCTGGCCTACATGGAGCTGTAAAGTCTCAAACTTGTAATTCTTCTTACTCATAATCTTATCCTTTCTTTAATTTTTAAATGTTGATTCTTTTATTCTTTTACTTTTTTACCTTTTTACTTTTTTATTTTTTACTTTTTTACCTTTGTTTGACGCTGCAAAGGTACGAAGTTTAGAAATATCCTCCAAATTTCTTGCTAAATTCAGAATTTATCACTAATTTTGCCGCCGAGAAAGAGAATCATTCCGTTTGAGGCGCCCAAAAGCCCCTCTCACAGAAAAAAACTCTAAAAAGTAAAAAGGTTAGAAGGTAAAAAGGTAAAAAAATGGCAGAAATCTTAGATGAAACCGACCTGCAGATACTGAAAACGCTGCAAAAAAACGCGAAACTGACCACCAAGGAGTTGGCCGATGCTGTACATCTGACTCCCACCCCAGTCTTTGAGCGTCAGAAAAGACTCGAGAAAAAAGGCTATATCAAGAAGTATGTAGCCGTCCTCGACCCTGAGAAACTTGGGCAGGGACTGCAGGTATTCTGCAAGGTGAAGCTCAAGCAGATCAACCACGAGATAGCTGACGCCTTCGTTCGTCGCATACAGCGCATTCCAGAGGTGACGGAGTGCTACAACACCTCGGGTGCATACGACTATTTATTAAAGGTACGCGCCCGCGATATGAAACAATACCAGGAGTTCGTGCTTAACAAATTGGGTGAGATCGAGAGCCTCGCCTCCATCGAGAGCACCTTCGTGATGAGCGAAGTCAAGCAAACCTACGGCATAAATATCTGAGTACAAGGAACCCCGTGTGTCCACATAGATCGCTGAAAAATCACAATTCACATGGACGATAGACGATTTCTTCTCAGCCTGATCCGCCAGGGCGAGCACCAGCAGCAGGACTTCAAGTACCGTGTTGCTGATGCCTGCAAGCTGGCGCGTTCCGTGTCTGCCTTCGCCAATACCGACGGCGGTCGCCTGCTCATTGGTGTCCGCGACGACGGCCACCTCTCTGGCGTCCGCAGCGAGGAGGAGATATACATGATGCACCAGGCGGCCTACCGTTACTGCAAGCCCGAGGCCAGCATCAAGTTCGACACCTATCATGCCGCCCCCTCCGATGCCGTCAGCGGGAGCCAGCGACTACGAACCATCGTCGTAGCCACCGTGCCACCCTCTGCCAAACGTCCTGTCTGTGCCCTCGACGAGTCAGGCCGCCCACGTGCCTACATCCGTATCAACGACGAGAACATCCTGGCCTCGCCCGTCCACCTTGCCCTCTGGCGCGAATCGCAGAAGCCCCAGGGCACCATGCTCACCTACGACGACGACATCCGCCACCTGCTCTCCGTCATGCAGGGCATAACTGACGGCTTTCAGGAGGCCTCCGACGGTTTTCAGGAAGCCTCCGAAGGCCTGTCGGCTTTGGAACTTCAGGGTCGTCTGACGCTGAACCAGATAGTCCGTCTCTCCCGTCTTCCCCGCCACAAGGTCATCACCCTCCTCGCCCGCCTCATCCGCTTCGGCACCGTCCGCTGGGAGTACGCCGCTCCCCAGTTCCTCTTCAGCTTGCTGTAGCATTTGCTGTGCAAAAAGTTTTATGAAAAACACTGCCACTCTGCCACCAGTCACCTGAACCTCCAGTAAATAAAGTCTTTTTCGGGTGGTGGCAGTAGGGCGAAAGGTGGCAGCAAACTACCAAAATTACAAAAAATCGCCTCAAAAAACCGTAACTTCCCAAAAGATCTCCTAGGGATTCCCTCTTGTCCCACCCCCTGGGACAACAAGAAATCACGGCACTTTCTTCAAGAAATTACGGCAATAATTGCAGGAAATCACGGCAACTTCTGCAACTTTTCTAGGTGATTTCCTCAACTTTTCCTAAGGATTTCCTCAAGAAGTTGCCGTGATTTCCTGTCCAAAACAACTTGTTTTGGTCAGCTTTTCCTTAGGAAAACCGATTGCTCCTGCCCCCGGAGCGACACCTTTTCCTAAGGATTTTTGTGGATTACTGCCACCTCCCACCAATCTGCCACCACCCCAAAAGTCCTTTGTTTACTTGGATTTCACATGGGTGGTGGCAGAGTGGCAGCAATTTTCGCAAAACATTTTCTTATAGCGATGTGAATCAAAGAAATCTTCTGATTCAAAATGTGCTCATTGGAACCGTCCCGCCAATCATTCTTTATTTCTGTGCTTTTTCTATTTCATTCTTAATTGTGTCTGGGCCAGGAAAACCGATGCTCTTGTAGGTCTGTTCGCCCTTGGCGTTGTAGATGGCGTAAGTGGGGTAAGCCTGTTCTCTATATTGCTGAAGAATATGATTCAACTGTTCTTCTGTCAAGTAGTAGTGCTCCCCGTGTATATCAGGGATAAGTTCTTTCCATCTGTCGAACGGAGAAGTGGATGAGGTCATGTAG
>JAEEGF010614874.1_pt1 | contig 26643 bp, 12 predicted proteins | sample 9134171 | NCBI WGS metagenome assembly JAEEGF01 (sample SAMN16246542, study PRJNA631951) | gut metagenome | biome: gut microbiome; feature: rumen; material: AP-attached | host: Bos | place: Iran: Karaj | collected 2018-10 | reverse complement strand
AGCCTTGTACTGAGCGGCCTCGTTCTCCTTGCGGATGCGCTCCAATCGGTCAAGCTGTGCCTGGATGGCATCGTCCTCAATCTTCTCGAACAGCAACGAAGGCTCTGCCAGCTGGTGACCAGGTTTCAGAATGTCGGTCTGACCGAGCTGGTTCCAGTCGAATGCCTCGATGTTAAGCATCTGGCGCAGCTTCTTCGACGAGAACGGCAGGAACGGCTCGAAGGCAATGGCGAGGTTGGCTGTGAGCTGCAGCGATACATAGAGAATGGTCTCGCAGCGCTTCGGGTCGGTCTTCCACACCTTCCACGGCTCGCACTCGGTGATGTAGCGGTTGCCGATGCGGGCGAGGTTCATGGCCTCTTTCAATGCATCGCGGAACTTAAACTGGTCGAGCAGTTTTTCCAATTCGTTCTTCACGCCTTGGAACTCCTCGATGGCCTGACGGTCCACGTCCTGCAGTTCGCCACATTCGGGCACAATGCCGTTCCAGTATTTCTTCGTCAGCTGCAAGGCACGGTTCACGAAGTTGCCGTAGATGGCCACCAGCTCAGAGTTGTTGCGCTCTTGGAAGTCCTTCCACGTGAAGTTGTTGTCCTTCGTTTCAGGCGCATTGGCGGTAAGCACATAGCGCAGCACATCCTGTTTGCCAGGCATGTCGACGAGGTATTCGTGCAACCAGACAGCCCAGTTGCGCGAGGTCGAAATCTTATCGTTCTCGAGGTTCAGGAACTCATTGGCCGGCACGTTGTCGGGCAGGATGTAGTCGCCGTGGGCCTTCATCATGGTGGGGAAGATGATGCAATGGAACACGATGTTGTCCTTGCCGATGAAGTGCACCAGTCTGGTGTCCTTGTCTTGCCACCATTGCTGCCAGTTGCCCCAGCGTTCCGGCTCTTTCTCGCACAGCTCCACCGTGTTCGACACATAGCCAATGGGCGCGTCGAACCACACGTAGAGCACTTTGCCGTCAGCACCTTCCACGGGCACGGGAATACCCCAGTCGAGGTCGCGGGTCATGGCGCGCGGCTGCAAATCCATGTCGAGCCACGACTTACATTGTCCGTAGACGTTCGGTCGCCACTCTTTGTGGCCTTCCAGAATCCACTGTTTCAGCCACTCTTGGTATTCGTTCAGGGGCAGATACCAGTTCTTTGTCTCCTTCATCACGGGTGTAGAGCCACTGATGGTCGACTTCGGATTGATGAGCTCTGTGGGTGAGAGGTCGCGTCCGCACTTCTCGCACTGGTCGCCGTAGGCCCGTTCGTTGTGGCAGTGGGGGCATTCGCCCACCACATAGCGGTCGGCCAGGAACTGCTTGGCTTCCTCATCATAGAGCTGCGTGGTGGTCTGCTCCACCAGTTTTCCCTCGTCGTAGAGTTTCTTGAACCACTCTGCGGCGAACTGATGGTGAATCTTGCTGGTGGTGCGGCTGTAGATGTCGAACGAGATGCCAAACTCCTGGAACGAGTCCTTGATGAGTTTGTGGTAGCGGTCGACGATGTCCTGCGGCGTCACGCCTTCTTTGCGGGCCAGCAAGGTGATAGGAACACCATGCTCATCGCTACCGCCGATGAACAGCACATCCTCTTTCTTGAGGCGCAGATAGCGCACGTAAATGTCGGCAGGCACATAGACTCCGGCCAGATGGCCGATGTGTACACCGCCGTTGGCATAGGGCAAGGCCGATGTCACGGTGGTTCTCTTAAACTGTTTGTTGGTCATTTTTCTTGCTGTATTTATTGATTTTTGAATGTTCGTCTGATTGTAGAAACACGATTAAGCGTGCAAATGTACACAAAATATCCGAAATACATGCCACTTACAGCAACATTTTATGTTTTCTTTCAATATTGTTCGCCATGCCATCAAGTACGAATCCCGACCGTACATTAATAATGTACGCTCCGTAGGTTAATAATGTAGGCAGCGTAGGTTAATAATGTAGGCAGCGTAGGTTATTAATGTACGGTCGGCATTAGCGTCAAATGACAACGTGAAACAACATCAACGAAAATGGGAAATAACACGGATGACAACGTGAGAAGACAAAAAAAATATACCATTTTATATTTTTTAATACTTCCTACACAATAAAAAGGCAATACACGTGTTATATAAATAGGCGCTCGTTATCGCCCCTGAATGACACTATGATGCTGAAGAGATTTTTCGACGTGGTGCTGTCGGCACTGTCCATGGTGGTGTTTGCCATTCCTGTGGCAATCATCTATCTGTGTATCCGTATGGAAGACGGCGGGCCGGCCTTCTACAGTCAGGAGCGCATCGGCTACCGCGGTCGCCCCTTCAAGCTCTATAAGTTCCGCTCCATGGTGCCGCAGGCCGAACACGACGACAATCCTCACCTTTGCGAAGAGAACGACAACCGGCTGACGCGTGTGGGCCGTTTCCTGCGCGACCACCATTTAGACGAGTTTCCGCAATTGTGGAACATCTTCATTGGCGACATGTCGTTTGTGGGTCCGAGACCCGAGCGGAAGTTCTTCATCGACCAAATCATGGAGCATGACCCCCGCTACGAACAGCTCTACGCCGTCCGTCCGGGTATCTTCTCGATGGCAACGCTTTATAATGGCTATACCGACACGCTCGAGAAGATGCTGCGCCGACTGGAGATGGACCTCGACTACGTAGCCCATCGCACCTTCTGGCTCGACCTGAAAATCATCTGGCTTACCACTGTGAGCATCCTTTCGGGAAAGAAATTCTAACCCATCCCCAAGCCCTTCCCAAGGTGGGCAGTTTTGATTTCCATCGTCAGTTGTTGTTATCTCGTTGGCAATGCAAAAACACTATCCCCTCATACAGGCGCAAGTGGGCATTTTTCGCGATTGGGAAGCCCATCCCGAGAGCCTGCGCTACAACCTGCCATCGGTGGCACGGTTTAACAAAGGAGAGGTGGATGGTGGGCGGTTGCAACAAGCTTTGCAAACAATCATCAGGCAGAGGGCTGTCCTTCACACCCGTTTTTTTCTTGACTCCAAAGGGCTGCCCCGTCACTATGCCGACCCTTCGCTGGCCATTCCCGTTGTGATGCACCACATGACAGAGAAGGAAGTGCAGGCATACATTGCCCAGGACTTCGTCCGTCCGTTCCATTTACTAAGCGGCGAACCCCTCTGCCGATTGGAAATTGCGGAAACTTCCGAGGCTGTTTACCTGCTTATTGACTTCCATCACAGCATCGCTGACGGGTTGACCATCGCCTCGCTCCTGATGCATCGCGACCTGCCGTTGGCCTACGACGGCCTGCCTTTGCCGCCCGACAGCATGGCGTTGTACGAGCAAGGGGAGCGCGAACAGAACACGTTCGCCTCACAAGCCTACCAAAAGTCCGCCCAATACCATCGAAATCGCTTTGCCGATGGCGCCTTCTCCGTCCTTGACACCCGCCTGTTTCCGTCTTCTGAGGGAATAAAAAGGAGTACCATTCCCTATGGCATTCTCCCCCCTCAAGGGGGATTCGAGGGGGGATTGTTCCTCGCGGCCTTTGCCTTGGTTCTTTCCAAATACACCCACTGCCTGCAGGTGGGCTTCTCCGTGCTCGTTCATGGGCGATCGGGCCGTTGGCTGCGCCAGGCCTATGGCATGTTTGTGGAGAGCCTTCCCCTGTGCATAGACATCGACAATCAACTCTCTGCCCATGACTTCATCAAACTGGTGCAGCACGAACTGACAGCCGCCCTGCGCCATCGTGTCTATCCCATCAGCCATCTCTACCGCGACTTGAAGAAGCGCCCCTCAGTGGTCTTCGGTTTTCAAGGTCCAAACATCATCGAGAAGATACACCTCGATGGGAAGCCGGCTCAGAGTTTCCAGCTCCATCAGGAGGAAACACTCAGCGACAGCTGCCTCGTTTACGCTACTGGAGATGGCGGCTATGAGGTGCGCGGCATCATGGCCAAGGCCGTGGCCGAATGCGCCCGCAACCTTGCTCTCCATCCAGAAGCGCCGCTGACCGACATTGCCATGCTGACACCTGAGGAGGAAACCGAGATGCGAGCATTGGCGCAAGGTCCCACGATGGATTTCGATGAAGGCGAAACCGTTGTCGACATGATTCTCCGTCAGGCACGGTTGACCCCCGACTGGACAGCCATTGTCGACGAAAACGGAAGCATCACCTATGGTCAACTGGAGCGCTTGTCGGCCGAGGTGGCGAAGTCGGTGAGTCAGCCTTTCGTCTGTCTGCCCACGAGCCGCAGCCTGCAATTCGTGGTTTCGGCCCTTGGCATCATGCGCGCTGGGGCTGCCTACGTGCCACTCGACGAAGCCTGGCCGGAGCAGCGACGGCGAATGGTGAGGGAGCAGGTGGACGCTACCCCTTCCTGTCAAGAGCCCGCCGCTTATATGATTTTCACTTCTGGTACCACGGGCGAGCCGAAAGGCATCGTGATACCCCATCGTGCCCTCACCAACCTGGTGCATTTCCTCGTCCGTGAGTGGGGCATTACAAGCGAGAGCCGCATCAGCTGCCATTCGTCGTTCGCTTTCGATGCATCGGTGGAAGACATTTTTCCTGTGCTGACCGTAGGCGGAACGCTTTTCATTCCCAACGAAACGGAGCGCCACGATCTGCGACAGATGTACCAGTTCTTGGAGCGCCACCACATCACGGGCGGCTGCTACACCACGCAGTTTGGCTCCCTGTTGGCACAGCACTACCCACTACACGTCAGCTACCTCTGTCTGGGCGGCGAGAAACTCTATCCTTTCACCCCCTGCGTTTCCGCTACTTCGTCCCCTGGTTCTTCAAACGGCCGTTCTGCAGCCGTACCTCCGTATCGTATTTTCAATACCTATGGACCCACGGAGTTCACCGTCGATGCCACCTTCCACGAGATTGCTCCCCGCTCCTTGCTTCTCGCTTCACGAGAAGACATCCCCATCGGCCGACCCCTTCCCAACTGTGCCGCCTATGTTGTCGACCCGCAAGGGCGGCTCGTGCCTCGTGGTGTGGTGGGCGAACTGCTGTTGGCCGGGCGACAAATGGCCTTGAATGTGCAAAGAAACTCTCCTCCCGCCTCTTTCCTCACTTCTCCTTCATATCCCACAGGCGACCTTGTCCGTTGGAACAACGATGGCGAACTGGAGTTCGTCGGGCGCAAGGACCGGCTGCTGAAACACCGTGGCTACCGCATCAATCCAGCAGAGATAGAGCAGGCGCTCATCGCTGTCCCTGACATCGAGGCGGCCGTCGTTCGTCTTGAAACCACCCATCTCGTGGCCTATTATCAGGCCGTTCACCCCATCGACAACATGCTCCTGCGCAGGCAACTGACCACGTTGCTGCCAGCCTATATGCTGCCTTCGCGTTTCATCCACCTCACTTCCCTGCCGCTGAACGGTCATGGCAAGATAGACTGGGCTCGGCTCAAAGACGTTACTCCTCATCTCTCCCCCCTCAATCCTCACTCCCCGCTTCCCGTATTTCTCTCTGCCCACTTCGCCCGCATTCTGCAGTTAGACGCAGTAGGACCCGACGACGATTTCTTCGACCTTGGAGGTACTTCGCTCGATGCGATGCTTTTGGTGGAAGAATTGCGAAAAGCCGGTTTTTCCGTCAGCTATGGCGATATATTCAATTATCCAACGCCAAGAGGGATGGCCCTGCGGCTCAAACTGTCGCCAGAGGATAAGGAGATGAACCAAGGGTCAGTTTCAAATCAAAGAAAAATAGCCGCCACGTTGCTGTGTTCACAAGACTGCCAAACAGAACCTTCCCCCTTGGAGGGGATTAGAGGTGGGGTGATTCTTACAGGCGCTACCGGTTACCTTGGCTGTCATATCCTCCATGAGCTGTTGACTGCCCACAAAGAAGTCTCCACCATTGTCTGCATTGTGCGCGGTAGTTCTGAGCAAGATGCCCGCGAACGATTGCAGTCGGCCTATCAGCATTATTTTTCCGCTTCGCCTTTCGACGATACAGAGCGGGTGGTTGTGGTCGATGGCGACATCACCGATCCCCAGACGTTCCTTCGTCTCTTACCCCTCATCCCTCATCCCTCACCCATCTTCATCCACTGCGCTGCCGATGTACGCTATTACGCACCCCATCAGGAAATAGAGCGCACGAACATCGTGGGAACACGCCTCGTCGCTGAATTCTGTCTCCGCAACAATATCCGCCTGACACACATCTCCACCCTCAGTGTGTTACATGCCAACGGCTTGCACTCGTCCTACATCACCTCGAAGAAAGAGGCTGAAGCTTACATAACTCGTCTCACCGGTCAACGTCTGCAAGCACAGATTATCCGACTGGGCATCCTTGCCCCACGTTCCACCGACGGGCTTTTCCAGCGCAATGCCGACCAGAGTCTCTTCTTCTCCCTCCTTCGGCTGTTCGGTCAGTTACGCGCCTATCCCGCCTCCATAGCCCACATCACCCCCGATGTCATGCCCGTTGACCAGGCAGCATCAGCCATCACCGGCCACGCCCTCCATCCCAACACATGCAATATCTGCATCAACCTGACGCAACCCACGCCTTGGAAAAGCCTCCTCGCCCAAGCCACCGAAATGGCCGACAACCGCTTCTTTGAACTGCTCTGCCAGTATAACGACACACCGTTTGCAACTTTGCCGAGCATCGACCGCAACACCATTTGCAGCATACTCCAATCCTACATTAATAACCTACGCTGACTACATTATTAATGTAGGGTTGGCATTTGTAGTCTCTCACACCCCTCACCTCTCAGCCCTACGTTAAATGCCGCCGACCCCAACATGGCATCATGCAAAAAAAACAAAAATGTTTTTCTTCTTTCACTTTTTTGTTGTACTTTTGCAAAAAAGAACTCCACGATAGGTATGGAACAAACAACGAAGGCCCCAAACCGTCTGTACAGGCTACTGGCACTATTCTGCCTCGCTGTGCTTTCATTTCCAGCTGCAACAGCGGGCGGCCCGCCCGAAAAGGGAGGCCGCAAGTCATGTCCGCAGGTGAGGTTGGAGGCCGAACGTCTGCCCGACCTGAATGTCCCACGTTCTGGCCACCAAGTGTTGTGCGTCAACGGAGAGGTAGTGGTGTTCGGAGGCCATACCACGGGTTTCCTGCCAACAGCGACGGCGGAATACCTTGATGGCGACGGATGGCACCTGAAACAGATGACCTACACCCATGACCACGGGCTGGCCATGCTCCTGAAATCGGGTAAAGTGTTTTTAGCCGGTGGGTGCAACGAGCCGCTCGGCATCGGGCAGCACCATGCTACAGAGTGGTACGACCCCGCCACGCACACCTTTGAAGGCTTTGGGTGTCTTGACACCAAGCGCAGCATATTTGCGGCCTTGGAGGTGGACAGCGGGTGTGTGGCCATCGCCGGCAACTGGTTTGGTAAGGACGATATCGAACTGTTCGACGGTAAGCGACGCTTCACCCATTTCAAGACGCCCACCATTCAGCGTGGCGTGCCTTTTGTCTTTCGCTCTGCCGATGGAGACGTGACCATCTTCAGCAGTAAGAATACACACGATGTTCCCTTCGATAGTGTCGTGGCCGACCGTCTGAAGGGAGAGCCGTTCCGCATACCCCTGCTCGAAAAGTGGCATCCCATTCGCTTCGACTTGTCCTTGGACTGCGGTATCTTTGCCATCGGAGATGAGGCGAAGGACGAGTATTCCTACTTGTTCGCCGCCTACGATGACAACGGTAAGATGGCCATCGTGCATACCGACGGCACCCGTTTCAAGCTGCTACCCACCCTGTCGGAGATACCCACAACATTCCACGGCAACACCATCATATATGGTTTTCCCATAGCAGACCGCCTACACGGGCGTTTCTACATCAGTGGAATGGACAGTACGGAATGGCGATTCTACATGCTCTCTGTTGAGTACAAGCAGTCGCCGGCACGCCTGACGCTCTACTATACCGACCCTTTGCAGATAGGTTATTCATGCGTACCTGTGCTGACCACCGATGGCGACATCGTCATCTCCGGCGGCTTCGCCGATGACAATTTCCATCCCATGGCAACGGTTTACAGGATTATGACTGGACCAAATACCACCACTTCCGCCAGTGATAGCATCAAATGGTGGTGGCTTCTGTTGGGTGGTTTGGGTCTGTTGGCCATCGTCCTGACCGCATACCTATATTATACACGTTATACACGCGCACGTAAGAGAAGGATAATCGTGAAAGACGAGATTCCCGACGAAGAGATCGATGACAGGCAACAGCAGGATGATCTGATGCAGCGCATCTGCCAGCTGATGGACGTCGAGCAGCCTTTCCTCGACAGCAACCTCAAAGTGCAGGACATTGCCGACCTGTTGGGAAGCAACCGCACCTACGTCTCCGACTGCATCAACACGGTCAAGGGATGTACGTTCAACCAGTTTGTCAACACCTACCGTGTGCGCTATGCCCAACAGCTGTTACGCCACGACCCAAAAAAGAAAGTTTCGTCGGTCTGTCTGCTTTCAGGTTTTGCCAACGAGATGACTTTTTTCCGAGCCTTCAAGAGAGTGACGGGGCAGACTCCCAGGGAGTGGGCGGCAGGCCAAAACCGGGAAATCGACTAACAATATGTCAATTGTTAGTCGATTTTGTTATATTGTTAATTATCCTATTGCCTTTGTAGCTAACTTTGCATATAATATACATGCACTCATATAGGAGAACATAATATTTCCTTACATGGCATGTCGTAACTGATAATTTAACTTTTTGAAAATATGAAAAAGAAAATGACAATGTTGGGTGGCTTGCTGATGATGATAGCCACTTCACTTTTTTCTCAGGAGTACATCGACCTCAGCCTGCCCTCTGGCACACTTTGGGCTACCTACGACATCGGTTGCACCTTTGAGGGCGACATGAGCGGAACGGAGTTTTACTGGGCCGACATCGAGTATTCCACCAATCTCTGGGACATGCAAGCCGAGGCATACACCATAGGTCAAAACATGCAAGGCGATCCCCGGTATGATATCGCCACAGCGATGTGGGGCAACGACTGGTGTACACCGACGCTTGAGCAGTGGCACGAACTCTTGTATCACTGTTTCTTTCGTGTGCTTACTTATAACAGCCGCGTGAGGCGCGACGTACTGAGGTGTTACCGTTGCTACGAAGATCTGGAAGCCGGAACGTTCGACTACGACAACAACGTCTACATCACCTTCACCCATAACACATCTGCCAGTTCGTACTGGGTAAGTTCCTATTGGACAGCCACGCAGAACATGGATTCATACCCAAAAGACGAAAAGCGCGATACCACCCGCGCATGGACCAACGATTCTTATGACTTTGATTTGACGTATAATGGCATAAGACTCACACCAGAACATGGCTATCCTTACAACATCTATTTCCGCGATGACGAAGGAGCCCCCCACCTCAGCTTGGCCGTTCCCTACCACAAGAAGCTGGTGCGGCCCGTCAGAAACACGAACAAGGAGGTGATACCCACAGCCATCCGCGAGGTGGCACCTGACAATACTTCCCGACTGCTCTACCGCTTCGGACCGATTGACATCTTTTCCGATGGACGCAAAGTTATCAGGAAAAGGTAAAGACTGACCCCCATATATGAACCACACCGCTGAAGGATGCCCCACCCGTTGGAAGCACCTTATAGTTCTGATTGTTTTTTCTGCACCCTTCCAATAATGAACTTGCTATTCCCATGTAGCTTCTTTCACGGAGGTGATACACAAAAACCTTTGATACCAACATCTTATCTCTCACCCATTAAACCCAACGATTCCACAAAACATATCAATAAAAATCGATAACAATGAAAACGATTCACAATGTAAAATACTTGCTGTTGGGCCTGTTCCTTGTACATTGTTCCATATTCAATGAACTCAAGGCTCAGACGGAGACAGATGCTTTCTACATTTATCAGAATGACGGTCACTTCGACGGTTTCTTTTACGACGACGTCATCAAGATCAGCTATTCGCGACTTGATACGCTCGGTGTGGAACACAGCGACTACGTCTCGCAGGAGGTTATCACCGCCGACTCTATCTACCGCATCATGCTCACGGCCATCGACTCCGTCAGTTTCGTACAACCAGAAATCAAGTACAACCCCCGCCTACGCCTTGTCTCGGAAGACCAGCTGTTCACCAAGATGCTCAGCCATGACGCGGAATACGAGAACCTCGTCTTCGCCGGCAACACCCCCGACAATTTGAAGCCCAAGGTGGGCGACGTGTTTGCCTCGTTCGATGTGGACGATGGCTGGAGCGGCAAAGTAACGGAGGTGAAGACATCGGGTGGGAACATTGCTGTGAAGTGCAGTCCCATTGACGACATTACTGATATCTTCGAGCGCTTCGTCATGGTGGAACAGTACGATAGCAACCGCCATGGTCAGTTGCTGCGCCGGCGCGTCGCTGGGCGCCCCGACCTCACCATAGGACAGGCTCCCCATCGCTCTGAGGGAACCTGGGAGGGCGATCTCTTCAACTTCTCCATTGGTGGGCATATTCCCTTGTATGCCAGCGACAGGCTGAACATCACGTTAGATCCATCAATAGATGGCAAATTGAACATCAAGACCGCATGGAATCTCTCCCTTTGGGGCGATAAATATATCGGTATCACCTCGCATCTCGACTTCGGTGTGGGCCTCGGCTTCACCGTAGACGGACAGCTCACAGACTTCTTCCCCTCTGGCGTGGGAGGACTGTTGGGTGGAGTTCCCGTTCCGGCGACATTCCCATTGGTCTACCTCGACATCGCGCCCGATGCTTTCATCCGTGGCGATGCCCATGTCAAGTTCTCGGCACAGGCACCCAAGCTGAAAGGTGGCATGTGGTCGAAACTGGAAATCACCAACTGGTGGCCTTCGATGGATATCGGACTGGGCAACCCTGACGGCAACAGCAGCTGGGAAGCGACGGACGACGACGATGCCGGCTTGTCTGTAGAGCTAAACGGTTACGTACAGGCGGGTATGTTCTTCCCCATGAAATTCAAGAGCCTGCCCGTGCTGAAGAAACTTTTCGCTGCCGACATCGGCGGAACATGGTATATCGGGCCGAAATTGGCTGGAGCCATACAACTCAACTTACTCAATATGCCCTGGAACGACACAGGCACTTACGAACTAATGAAGAACACCAAACTGTCACTGCATATGGTGGATGCCGACTTCGAGGTGAAAGGCACGATCAAGACGGCTTTCAGCGGAAAGAAAGAAGTGACATTGGCCGACGGCAGCATCAACCTGTTCCCGCCGTTCGATGTCTCCATCGCACCGTCGTTTGAAAACTGCAAGGAGTCCACCGACAACCGCTACTTCAATAAGAAAGACCAGGAAGCATGGAGTTCCGCCCCTGACGAACTGGATGGTACCAAGCAGCCATGCCGTGTATTCGCCTTCGAGCCTTCGGGAGGCGTGCTATCGCCTGTTGCGACAGGTACCGCCCTCTACAAGAAGAACGAAGCGGGCGAATACGAACTCGTGGAGACACAGAAGTGGGACCGTTCCTACTACCACATCTTCCAGATGATGGGTCAGGACGTGCCCAAGGAGATGTGGCCCCAATTTGTACTGTGGGACAAAGAGGAATTGTCGCCCTATCCCAATGGAGCCTACAAGGTCTATCCCATGGTTCACATGTTCGGTAAGGACTGGTTGGCCGAACCTGTATACGAGTTCAATCTCGGCGAGGAAGTGCCGGCGGTCATCAGCCATCAACCATCATTCGTCCACCACTTCTTCCATTTTGGAGGCTATGCCTATGGCGACCCCAATGACTACTGTATGAATCATGAGCCCTCAGACGATGGTGGTACCGACGGCATCTACTTCGCAGATTGGTACGAGGACATCACGGATGTCATGAAACAGGTCAACGTCCTGCCCGACGACGGAGGAGGCATCTTCTACGTCAAGGACGGCCTCAACATGACCGGCTCCTACGACAAAGTGAAGAACGAAGGCGAGGGTACCTTCACCCTCAGCAGTTCCTACTATAAGGAAGTCATGACTCTGGAGCAGGTAGAAGAAATCTTCTCGTCACCATCCACCTGGGCACAATGGATGTATAACAACGGCGGCGTTTACAACCTCATGATGTACGGAGACATACAGCACGACATCGAAGGAACCTTCACCGTGAAGCAGGTAGGTGTCAACTACGTCTATACCTTCGAGGGGGAAGGGCCGTACAACCTCGACTGCACGGGTCTCGACGGTGTATTGAATCTCGACTGGTGCTCGCCACTCTACATCCTGCCAACCGAAATCAACACCTTCGACACACAGCAGACGGGCAATACCAAGATGCAGTACGAGCTGAAAGTAAAAGCCCCGTAGGAGCCGATGGCTCCAGGCATCGGGTTCAGCTATACCGCTTGCCAAAGCAAGAATAAGTGATTCTAGAAACCATACAATAATGATTAAAATATGAAGACAAGACAAACCATCCTTGCCCTGCTGCTCGTGTTTGCTACAAGCACCATCCTTGCCGATGATGTCAGCGAGGAGCAGGCACTACAGAAAGCCCGGGCGTTCGCCCTTTCATCTCCCACCTCTCATCCCTCACCCCTCACCCCTCGCCTGGCATATACCGTGAAGTCGGAACACTTGGACAAGTCCAATGTCTATGTAGTGAACCTCGGCAATGATCAAGGCTTTGTGGTCGTGTCTGGGGATACGGACACCGAGGCCGCCATTCTCGGTTATTGCGACCACGGCTCGTTCTGCTTCGACGATGCGCCTTGTGGGCTGAAAGCGATGCTTGAACAATTTGCATTGGCCGTTGACCAGCAACGGAAGCAATCCACAAAGCACAGCCCCAAGCGGGCGGACGACACCTACGGCAACGTGGTGGTAGGGCCCTTATTGACCACTACATGGAATCAAGGTGCACCCTTCAATGACCTGTGTCCCATGACGAATGGCGAGAAACACACCGTCACTGGCTGTACGGCCACCGCTATGGCTCAGATAATGGCCTACTGGAAATACCCCCGCCAGGGTCGCGGGCAACACAGCTACACGTACTATCCGGGGGTGACCACCGCTGTGACCTACTCTGCCGACTTTAGCCAGTCCTTTTACGACTGGGACAACATGCTCGACAACTACGACGGTGACTACACGGAAGAGCAGGGGGCTGCCGTGGCGTTGCTGATGAAGGATGTGGGGTATGCCTTGGATTCACACTGGGGATACTACCCTTCAGGAACAGGAAGTGGTGGAATCAGAATTGAGGATGCATTGGCTATGTACTTTGATTATAATGCTGACTCCATCCGGACTGTCGGCATGGGAGACACTAATTTCATCGAACAGCTGAAAAACGAACTCGATGTGGGACGACCTGTTTTGTTTTCAGCTCATGTTCCCTTCATCACATGGAGTGGCACCAATGCCCACGTCATGGTAACAGACGGATATACAGACAACGACTATTTTCACGTGAATTTCGGATGGAGCGGTGATTACGACGGTTATTATCAGATACCCTACCTTTATGGCGGTAGCGCCATGATGGGCATCCTCCCTGCTCGCAGCATCAATCTCGACGGACTCTACTTTACCACAGCCGGACAGACGGCTGCCCTGAGCTACGCCGAAGTAGAGATCGCCGATGTGCCAGAGACGATAACCGTCGGCGGAAAGGCGTACACCGTGGAATATGTTTCCAAGAGGGCTTTCTACGAGAACACGAAGATTACACAAATCAACCTGCCCAGCACCATCAAGCGCATCGGCGAACGGGCGTTCTACAAATGTACGAATCTTGATACCATCACAGCTCCCCAAAGAAGTGACCTTGGATACACGTCGAACAGCCTGCCCGAAAGCCTGAACACGATGGGCGAGTATGCCTTTGCCTTCTGCACTAGCCTGAAAAACATCACCCTGCCTTCCTCGCTGGAACGGGTGCCCGACTATGCTTTCTACCGCTGTGAAGGCTTGGAACAGATCATCATACGCAGCAAGTCGGTGGGCGTGATGGCCTTCTGCACGCTCAATCGCAACCTCAACCTCCGGGTTTATGCGTATGCCGAAGAGCTGTGCGACAGTGCTTTCTTCAACACCGTAGTCAAGCAAATGTATTTCTATAATACAAAGCACATCGGAATACGAAGTGTAGGTGGCCTTAACTACGTATCCTTACAAGACATTGAGACAATCGGCGAATGCCAGCTCACTGGCGCCGACGCCACCTTCGTGTTAGGGCCGAACGCCCCCATCCAGACATTGCGCTACAATTCGCCTTTCTCCGGACTTGAGAAAGGTATCAGAATCGACAGCGAGAACCCCAACTTCGTCTGCATAGACAACGTGGTGTACAACAAGGCGAAGACGGAGCTGATGTTATGCCCGAAGTATTACGATAAGAAGACGCCTTGGGGCGAAGGCTGGCAGTACTCCTCACAACCGCGATATGACCTGGAAGTGCCTGCAACCGTGAAACGCATCCAGGACTTCGCCCTTATCATGACACCACTCATCGAACTGACCATTCCCGCAACAGTAGAGGAAATCGGTGTGTTCAACATCCGTGGCGGCGTGAATGTCTACAACTATGCCACCACGCCGCAGCCTATTCACCTGATGAGCGAACTGCACCCCCTGCATCCCTACCACGACGCCGTTGACGCTTATCTCAGCACGCCACTCACAGGGACGCTCCATGTGCCGGCGGGCTGCAAGGAGGCCTACGCCGCTGCCGACGTGTGGAAGAATTTTTCCAACATCGTGGACGACCTGTCTCCCATGCCTACCGGCATCGAGGATGGGAATATGCTCAACGATGTGCGCTTCTTCCATTCAGAGCACGGCATCGACGTGACGGGACTCGCACCCCACACAACGGTTGCCCTCTATTCACCCAGCGGCATTCTGATGGCAACGGCTAAGGCTACTGCCGACGGACGGGCTCGGATTGACATTCCGGCAGGTCAGTCGGTCTATATCCTGAAGGTGGGAGCGGCAACGTTTAAGGTAAGAATGAACAACTAATCAATTTAGATTGTTTTAATGTTTAATTTTAATGTTTTTTGTTGAAGATGAAAGCAAGGACATATTTAGTCATGTGCATGCTGGCCCTCTGCGTCAGCATGCACGCGCAGCGTTCGACCGTGGCACAGACCGTGCCACAACGTACCGTCAGCATTTACCAGAAGGATGGCCAAGTGGTGGCCTTCGCCTTCTCAGAGAAGCCCGTCGTCAGCTACGACGGCAACGACCTGGTGCTGACCACGACGAAGACCACCGTACAATTTCCCATCTACCTGCTGAAGAAACTACAGTTCGATGATGACTGGGTGAACAGTGACGACAATGTAGCCACCACTGTCGAGCAAAAGCAGGCCGACGCGCTGTTTGGCTTCCACGACGGCATGCTGACCGTCAGCGGTGGCGAACCTGGCGCGCAGGTGACCCTCTACAGCGTGAAAGGCATGATGGTGGGACAATGGCGTCTCGACGATGCCGGCTGCGCCACCATTCCCATGCAGGGCATGGGCAAGGATGTCTATATTGTGAAGACCAACCGTTTGACCTTTAAATTCAGGAAGTCATGAAAAAGATGCTCACTCTGCTCCTGCTCGTCGTGGCACAGATGAGCGTTGTGCTGGCCGATGATGTCAGCTTGGAGCAAGCCATGCAGACAGCCCGCGAGTTTGCTGTGGTGCAGACTGCCCGGCAAACGAATATGCGGAAGGTTCCCAAAGCCTTCACACCCAGTCTGGCGTATACTGTTAAGTCGTTGCAGAACAACGACACACGGGACAATGTCTATGTTATCAATTTAGGCAATGACCAGGGTTTTGTGGTGGTCTCGGGCGAGAGCAATACGCCGGATGCCGTTCTCGGCTATTGCGACCATGGCTCGTTCTGCTATGCCAATGCTCCCATCCAACTGAGAGATCTGCTCACTGGCTATTCTAAACAGATAGACCATTTGCGGCAGAATCCCTCATCAGCCACCCACTACTCATCACCCAGAAAAATCAACACCTCAGTAGACCTCGGTTCTATTATCGTAGGACCGCTGCTCACTACCACGTGGAACCAATGGGCACCTTATAACAACCTTTGTCCCGTGGCCACTGGCAACTACTCGTCGGAATATGGCGGCCATGCCCCTTCTGGCTGTGTGCCTACGGCGTTCGCGCAAATCATGAACTACTACAAGTGGCCCCATGAGTCGTATGGCTGTCTGCTCGACCCTATCAGCCAGCAATTTACGGGCGAGGACATCTCTGGTCATGTCTACGATTGGGACAACATGCTCAACGATTATGCTTGGGGCTACAATGCTGCTCAGGCACAGGCCGTCGCCCAGTTGATGGCCGATATCGGCAAGAGCATGGGTACCTGGTACAATCAGCCGAATGGCAGTCCGACAGGTTGGAATACCTACCAATTGGCTTACAATTTCGACTATGAACCCGGAGAGTCCATGGCCAGTGAGAATGCTGACGAACTGATGAGTGTCATGAAGCAGGAACTGAACGAACTGCGTCCCATCCCTTACGCTGGCTATCCGACAAACGAAGATGAGGACGGGCATGCCTTGGTGTGCGACGGTTACACCTCGAACGACTATTTCCACTTCAACTATGGTTGGGGTGGGTATTACGACGGCTACTATAAGCCATCAGTGCTGCCAAAGTATAGTCCTGTCGCCCACATTTATATAGGCTTCCGACCCGCCTACAATGCAAAGCATGTCACCATTGGCGACATGGAGTACGGCTTGTCTTACAACGGCGAGGCTCAAATTGTCAGATATACACGCTCAGGGGTATATGACGTGGTGCTCGACATTCCCGCCACCGTGACAGATGAAGGAACTACCTACAAAGTCACCCGTATCGCCAAGAATGCTTTTTCCGGCAAAGGAAAATTCAGCAAGGTGACGCTGGGCGACAATATCCGCGAGATAGGGCGCTTCGCTTTTATCAGCAGCTATATAGACACGCTGATTGTCAGCGACAAAGTGGAAGTGATACCCGACGAGTCGTTCCGACTGACCAATGTGAAGTCGCTGACCATCGGTTCTTCCGTCAAGAGAATCGGAAAGGAGGCCTTTGCCTACTGCAAACTATGGCAGGTGACAAGCAAGAGTCCTGCTTTCGAGGTAGACGACATGGCGTTTTATGCCGTGAGCGAACCCGACTGCGGTCCGTGGCTCGGCTGCATCACGAAGTTGGGCAAAAGAGCATTTGGCATGACCATCTTCAAAACGGCGCCCGTGTTCTCACAGTTGGAAGAGATTGGTTCTGAAAGCTTCGTCAGCTGTACACTCTCATCAACTACTTTGCTTCCGCCAAAACTAAGGACCATCTCTCCCGATGCCTTCGAAATGAGCGGGTTCAAAGGATTTAGATCCAACGAGGCCAATCCCTATTTCACTTCATTGGTTTCATACGGTTTGTTCAACAAAACCAAATCAAGTTTGGTGTGGGCTGGTTCCTATGATAATCTTTATGACTATGAGTATCTTGAAGATTACTCGCCTGTTCTCAAGCTCGAACCGAACAGCATAAGGTCGAGGAGCGACAAAGGTTTCACCATACCAAACACTATTGTTGAAATGGAGGGGGCATTCAGCCAATGTGAAGATTTAAGTTATTTGAAATGCTATCTGGTTGTGCCGCCCGTCATTTCCGATGAGACCTTCAACGACAAAATATTCGAGAATAATGCCAACGTCCATCTCTATGTGCCGCAGGGCACAGCCGAACTCTATCGCAATGCCCCGGGCTGGCGCAAGTTCCGGTACATTTACGATGAACTGGAATACAAGCCCGTTCCCGATGCGGAGCGCGAATACTACATGGTGATGCACCGCAGGGGCGAGGACCAGCAGACGGTGAGCGTGCCAGTCAGCCAAGTGAATGACATGAAGATTTCTGGTGCAGGCAACACGCAGAAAGTGGTGCTGAGCATGAACGGCCGCGACGATATAGCCACGCTCATCAACGAGGTGGACAGCATCACCTGGCGACCAGGTTTCGTCTACGACAGTGGCGAGATCTTCGAGCTCAACGACTCAACGCTCACCGCGAGAGGACAGAAATGTACGGTGACGTTCGAACCGACGGCCATCGACGAGGATGTGCAGTTGTGTATCCGCAACATGGTGTTCACGCCCAACGTTTTGGAAGGCACCCTGCGAGGCTATGCCGTGGACCTCAGTCTTTCGAACAACGAACACGAGCTCAGCGGTACGGCGGAGCTCGTGATGCCCATCACGCTGGAGGCCGACGAGAAGATTCATGCTGCCTACTACAATGAAGAAACGGGAGAGTGGGAGCGCGTATGCTTCCGCTACGACGACAATAGCCAAGCTGTGGTCATCACCACCGACCATCTGTCGCTCTTCAGCATCTTTACCACCCGCAACGGCTTCAACAACAATGCCTATGTCGAACTGATCTTTGCGATATGGCCGGAGCTCTACACCGTGAACGAAGCGGCTGAGGTGTTGCTGGATATTGTCTCATCCGACAACCCGATGGAGCGCATCAAGGAATTCAAGGACGAGATGTCGCTCTGGCAGAGCGTCATGATAGACGGTGGCTACAGCATGCTGTCGTCGCTCGGATTTGGCGGTGATGCCATCGACAATGCCATCGGCATGTTGGGACAGTTTGGAACCTTCCTCTCCATCGTTGACATCATGAAGTCAGAAATGGAAGGCGACGATGCCGGCGTGGCAGCGGGCACGCTCAGCCTCATCATGAACCAGACGGTGGGATCGATGGCATCGGCCATCGGCACACCCATCATGTCGGCGGCAATGGGATGCGTGGCCTTTATCGGCATCGCGCTCAACAAGTTCGGCACAATGGTGCAGGAACGCAAGGTGGACCTCTTCCGCGAGGCTACCCGCCTCTTCTACAGCAAGAAGGGAAGGAGAAAATATGGTACGCCGTATCGCAGCGCGAAGGACTGGTTCAATTTCTTCTACCCCACCTTCTTGGAAGGCGGTATGACGGAGTCTCAGCTGAACACCTACATTGAACAGAGCGTGAGAGACTATTTTAGCCTATTTTGGAGCGACCAAACGGGATCCAGTGAATTATGTATCGAAGAGGCAAAGGCAATGGGACTGAGCTCCATGATGTATCCCGACGAGGCAACAAGGAAGACCATCGACGATGAGCACTTTGCCGAACTGATGAACGGTGAACTGGTCAGTGTCTTCCGTGCCATCAAGAACAAACTGGCCGTGCAGGCCGACGCGCGTTGCGAGAAGGCGGTGAAGAGGATTGCCGACATGCTGAACACGGGCGTCATCCTGCAATTCTCCGATTCGTCGTGCAAGGAGGGCGAGACTTCGAAGTACGCTAACTGGTGGGTGAGCTTCTCTGACATCCCCAACACCGTCGGTAACCCGGAGCAGTTCAAGAAACTCATCGCCGACAACGGTCGTGCCGCCATGGGATTCACGGAATATGCACTCATCCAGAACAAGATGAAGTGTCAAATCACGCTGCTGAACCCGAATGAGGTGGAACAGAAAACCTTCGACTTCCAAATTCCCGATGGCACGGGCAGGATATATATCAACATCGACTTGGAGGAAGGTGGCACGGTGATTGAGGTGCCCAGATTGGAGAACCTGAAACTGGAATACGATCCCGCACAGATTGAAACCGAGTACACTTGGGCGGGAATGGAAACGGTGAACGAATTCGACATGAACGGAAACATCGTTGGTTCGACGCTCGTCTACCATGAGAGTCCCGTGGGGATTTATGTGCTCCTCGACGATGCAACGAAGATGAACAAGAATGCCCGACTGCAGAAAGCCGTGGAAAAGTTCTTCAAACTTCACGACTGCATCACGGTGGACGAGATGGGCAATGTGGTCCTCGGCGACGACATTATCGGTAAGTTCGTGGGCAATACAGCCAAGGGCTCATTCACCATCAACACGTCGAACCCCTTCGTGGAAAAGACCGTAGAGCAGTTCTGCACCATCTTCAATCAGGCGAACACCAGCGACCTTATCTACCAGATGTACAACCTGCTGAACGGCACAATCGACCACAACATCAACTGCCAATACACCATCACGCGGCCAAGTGCCGACAGTAAGGCATACACCATCAGCTTCGTCGGCGAGGGAACCTACAAGCTCAACGCTGAAGTGGTGGACCGTATAGAGAACTTCAACTTCGACAACTATCCCGGTCTTGAGCAGACGCTCACACCCGACGACATCACCACCCGGCAGGTGGAGGCCGAAGGAACGGTAAGGCTCACCTACGACACCAAGCTGTGACGAAAAGGCTGACGAATCAACAGATTATCCCCGAATCGTTTGGCGGTTCGGGGATAATTGTGTATCTTTGCACCATCTAAAAAACTCCTAATCCCAAACTCCTAACCCCATGAACGATATCAAACGAATTGTCCTCACCGGAGGGCCTTGCGCAGGAAAGACAACAGCCTTAGTCCGAGTGATTGAGCATTTCTCAAATCTCGGCTTCAAAGTGTTCACGCTGCCCGAAGTACCCACCATGTTCACGCAGGCAGGCATGAACTACCTTACAAAGAATCCCGACTTTTTCTACGAAGGCGAGAAAGCCACGCTGGAGATACAGCTGGCACTTGAAGATAAGTTCATGCGGATGGCTGAGACCTGCACAGAGCCCTGCGTCATCGTCTGCGACCGCGGAGCCATGGACATCTCGGCCTATATGCAGCCGGAGATGTGGGAAAAGATAACGCGCGACGTGGGCACCACTACCCATCACCTTCGCGATGAGCGCTATGATGCCGTGCTTCACCTCGTCAGCGCTGCCGACGGCGCTGAGCAGTATTACACTACCAGCAACAATGCCAGCCGCAACGAACCCGCCAGCGAGGAGGGACTGCGCATCGCACGACTCTTAGACAAAAAGGTGATAGAGGCGTGGACTGGGCACGGCCACCTGCGTGTCATCAACAACCACGAGGACTTTGAGGCGAAGATACGCCGCGTCATCAAGGAGATAACGCATGTGCTCGGACTGCCGCAGCCCATCGAAGAGGAGCGAAAATACCTTGTGGAGGTGGAAGGCGAGATGCCCGATTGTATCGAGAGCGACATCACGCAGACTTATCTCGTCGCTGACCCAGGGGTGGAGGTGCGACTGCGCCGCCGCGATTGGAACGGCAAGGTGGTGAACGTCCACACAACAAAGAAAAAAGTGTCGGGCCACGAAGAGATCATCACCGAGCGGCAGGTGCCCAATGCTCTCTACGAGTCGCTCATGCAACAGGCTGACCCCTACCGCCAGACCATCCACAAGAACCGCAAGAGCTTCATCTGGAAAGGGCAGTATTTTGAGTTGGACACTTACCTCAACCTGCCGGAGCCGCTCACCATCCTCGAGACAAAGGGCATCACTGAAGACGAAGATGTGCGTTTCCCGCCCTTTGTCCGCGTATTGGCCGACATCACCTGCAACAAGAAATACTACAACTACAATCTCGCCTTGCGTCGATGATAGGGGTGGACTCAGCATTATGCCACGAAGCAACGTTAACTGCTTCGTGGCATAATTGTTGAATAGAGCATGTCTTTATCTGATTGCCTTGCGGCCATTTACAATGTATACGCCCTTGTTGGGAGTGGACGAGTCGTTTGCGATGCGGCGGCCCATCAGGTCGTAGACAGTTGTGGCATTCGGGTTGTTACCGATTGTAAATGGGTTGTTGTCATTAATGCCCGTATCCACGAGGTCGTCGATGCGGAAGGCAGGACTGATCACTTGCTCTTGCCAGTTGCCAGCCTCGTCCTCCAGACGAATCTTCAGGTCGAACCAGCCCTCGCGGCCTGCTCCCGTGACGTCTTTCAGCGAACCGCTGTAGAAGTAGCCCATCGTGGGGAGGAAGAACAGACTGGGGTCTTCTTCTACAGGTAGCGACTTCCAATCTTCGGTGTCGTAGGGCGTGTAGCTCACCTCTACCGTCGGTTTCGACACCGTCCAGTAGTATTTCCAGTCTTCTGTGACGTTGAAGTTGTGGTCGCAGGCATAGAAATTCAGAATGCCATCGGCAGCGGTGGTAAAGCGATCGGTCACCATACCCTTAGTATCGCGGAAGTCGAGAATGCTCAGCGAAGGTGGGCAGCGGTCGGCCTTGCTTTTGTCGAGGTACATCCTTGCTACGTTTCTGCCCTGCAAGCCATCAACATCAATGTTCTCGTTGGTGAGGGTGACATCGAATGTTCCGGAATCCCAGTTGTAATCATCAATCCACATGTTATCATATCCTTGTAAACTGGCATCGTATATTGCTTTATCTCCTTCCTTGACTAAGAGATGGGCATTGATGCAATCGCTTGAACGTATCTCACCATAGCGTCCCTTATAATTCACCATGAACTGTCTTACCGCATAGTCACCTTCATAATACGGATAGGGTTGAAATTGGAAATTAACCATTGGACAACTGTTACCTAACATGGTTGAAACACGTTTACTCAACGGATAAGCGTAGACCGTGTTCTCTGGAGCTATCTTCATATCTACCATTTTCCCATCAATCAAGTAATTAAAATCTTCCATTCCATCGAAGTAATGCATCTCACAATTGTTATGGTAACGTAGCTGTCCGTCGACATTTAGAATGGGAAGGCTTTGCATGGTTCGGTATTCAACGTATGACGAAACATCGCCATCCCCATAATCTTCAACTACCGTCCACGCATAATCGGCAGCGGCAATATATATGAAAGACGCCATGTCTGGCTTTGGCGTCTTGCCAATGCAGAGAGTCTGTTTTTCATCGGGCATTTCAATTCCCCAATATCCGATTTCGAAGAAAGAGGTTGAAACGACAGGATAGAGTGCTGTTTCTGATTCTCCATGGATGGGAGTTGACTTGAATGTTTCTTCGTGAATGATGAAGTCTTTCGGATCATTGGCCATTTGTATGTCTGAAGTAACATGTTCGGCATAATGATTGACGGTGTACATCATTCCATCTTTGGGAAAGAAACTCGCCACGCTAATGCTTATTTTGTTGCCGACATCAGAAATATAGAAATGCGAAGGATCCCAAGTGTTACCTATACCATAGTAAAATTCACCATACCCTTCGTATGAAACTGATGTATACGCCCAATACAAGTCGTAATCGGTATCCACCCATTCCAACTCTCCGTCTTCGTTGTAGTGGGCCTTGGGCAGTACGAGCAAGTTCCCATTAATGTCGTAGGTGTCCATCGATATATAGTTTTTTGCCTCATCGGCATCGAAGGTAAGTGTCATATCGGCATCAACCACTACATCTTCTTTGATTACTAAATAGGTTTGTTCAAACCCATTTTCATCTATCCGATAGAACCAAGTGAAAAAATTATAAGTTCCTGCTGGTATTTCGTTTTCTCCTATTTCCAAAAAGTTAAATTCATTTGGGGAAGTTTTGAAATAACTTACATCGTAAGGATAGCCTGTAATGTTGTTATGCTCCACCAATTCTATATTCAGCTTCACCAGGTTGGTTTCGTCCTTGGTTGTGACTCTCTTTCTCTGCCTAAAAGGTATGTCTGTCTTTGGTTTACTGAGTCGTTTCATTTGCACTTTGCTTTTGCTTAGTGGCGTAAGCGACTCCTGGATGATAATGCCGTTACTATTATCCCTTATCGTCTGGAAATGGTTTGATTGCGCACTTTGTGCCATCGCTGTGATGCTGAAAGCCATGAACGTCAGCACCATAATCATTTGTTTGGTCGTTGTACTTTTCATGTGATTCTTTTTTAGCGTTAAACAAAATAATGAAAACTCACGCTGCAAAGATAGATGGTTTGCAGCACACGGCCAACAAAAGAAGTGTGGGTTTTGTACGTTTCTATCGCAGAGGACAAAAAACAGCCGTTTTTCCGTTCTCTAAGCAGTCGCATTCTTGCTCTTGGCCAGCTTCAGATAAGCTGAGGGGGTGAGTCCTGTCTGCTCTTTGAACACCTTCACAAAGTAAGGTCGCGACTTAAAGCCAACGCTGTTGGCGATGCCTTCGATGGTAAGGCTGCCGTAGGTCTTGGTGTCGTTCATCCGTCGGCAAGCCTCCTTGATGCGGTAGTCGTTGAGCAGGGCAGCAAACCCTTGGCTGGGCTGTTCGTTGACGACCTGCGACACATGATGGTGGTCGGCCTCGACAAGGGCAGAGAGTCGTGCGAGTGAGAAGTCCTGTTGAAATATTTCGTCGCTGGTCTCCATCACGCTCAACACTTTCTGCAAGAGCGATTCTTTGCCTTGATCGGTCAACGAGCTGCTTTCGTACTTTTTCTTCATCTCCTTCTTCTCCTTGTCGGCCGCTAACAGTTCGACATTGCGTTGGTAGAGCTGCTCATTCTTTCGTCTGACGTTGCGGTAGTTATGGTAGAGCACAGCAAGGAACACAGCCAATAATACGGCAATGGCTGCCACTCCCCACAAGATGTTGCGCTGCATGCGCTGCTCATAGGCTTGTTCGCGCATTTGTTCGTTGGCGACATTCAGTTGGAAGAGAAACTCCGTTTCTTTCAGCGAGTTGAGTTTCTGGTGGTTCATCACGCTGTCTTTCAGTTCCAGATAAAGCAATTGGTACTTCTGGCAAGAGTCTTTCTGGGGAACCGTCTCTTTATAGTAATCCCATTTGGCGTGGTAAGCACTAAGGATGGCTTCGGGCGTGTCAGACAAGAATCCTAATTCTTCCATGGCATCGAATTCCTGAAGCAACTTGTCGTCTTGTTTGGAAACCATGAACACAATGGACCGCATGACATGGTAATTGAACTGATGCTGCAGGTCGATGGTCTTATTCTCCACCTTCCTATCCAAAAGTTTGTCGTATTCGGTCAGAGCAGTTTGGTAGTCATGTCGCATAAAGGCCTTCATCCCTCTTAACATAATCTGTGCAAAGTGATACTGTGGGGTCTGCTCTTCTTTAGGGAATACGATGTGTTCAAAGGTGTTTATCTCTTTGAGGATTGTATGTTCAAGGCTATCTTCATTGGCTATGGCTATCATGTTCATCATGGCGCGGGTCATGTTCTTGAAGTCGTGGGCTTTGATGGCTTCCTCGAAGACTTCCTTGTATTGGCCTATCAGCTCTTCGCGATAGCCCTCTTCGCCGAGGAGTGTTTTCAATGAATGGTCGATGCCCACAATGCGCAGGTCGATTTCCGGTAGGATGTCGGAGTAGTTGTTGTCTGTGGCAATCTTTTTGGCAATCAAGAGGTTGCTGTAGGCTTTTGCGTATTCATGGAAGTATAGTTGATAAACCTGTCCCAAGGCGTTGAAAGCCACGATGGCGTGTTTCTGAAGTTGCTTGTCTTTGGGGTTTGCATAGTATCTGTTGGTCACAACGGAATAGAATATAAGCTGGCTGTCAGGATGTTCGTTCAACACCAAATAGTTGTGTGCCTTGTCTAATAGTTGCTGGCTTGACAGGCGTTCCCACTTCTTCCAGTTGACTGATAGTCGCTGGTTGTCCTGTGCTTGCAGCTGCAGGCTTGCCATGAGCATATATATAATAAGGTGGGTTATTCTCATGTGGTGGGATGTGTTGATGGTTGAGTCGGGCTTACTATCCGCCTAACTGCTTGATTCTGTTTTCTAACAAGCCATTCTCTTGCTTGAGAGCTTCCACTTGGTGGGAGAGTTGTTCGATGGCTTCGCGTTGGTTGGTGCGGTAGCCTAAGCGGGCTGCCGTCATGCGCTCACGGATACCGCCTTGTGTGACGAACTCCTCTTCTTTTTTCTTCTGATAGGTCATCATCATCTTGTCGACCATGCGGCAGAGGGTGATGGCGATGTTCGCCATTTCTTCGGCAGTCCATTTCTCGAAATAGGGCTCGTAGTCTGAAAGGAAGTTGTGCTCCCTACAATACTTCAGCATCTGGTCGAAACGATGATGGCCTTGCGTCCATTTCGTAAGATGATGAGCTGGGAGATAGTCCTCATAATCCTCCAAAAGTTCCTGAATGCTGGAACGCGCCACGTTCAAAAGTTTTAGCTCCAACTCCATCGATGTCACACCGTCAGCAGAGCCTTCCACGATGTTCTGTTTGCCTGAGCGTGCGGCCTGCACCATCTGATCGACGGTTCGATCACCGTATGTAGGAAGAAAACGGCGGGTGAAGACATAGGTCATCTGATAAAGCACCACCGTCTTCTGGTAGAACCAGAGGTTTTTCCAGTTGGTCTGCTTGCGAAGCACAGAGGCTAATTGCTCCTCTGGCTTCTTGTTATCATTTTTCATGAGTGTTCTTTTTGGGGGTTGTAGATTCTCTAGAATCTCTAGATCTTCTAGAATCTCTAGATTTTCTACATGCTCTATTCTTTCTATATTTCATCTATGCGTCATTTGGTTTGCGGTGCTTGTCAATCTTGTGGAGGAAGAGGTTGAAGGCTTCCAGGCCGAGAAGGACAAGGGCCGTGGCTGTTGCGGCGAGGATATACATGCCGCCTCCACAGGCCAGACCGATGGCCGCTGTGACCCATACGCCGGCAGCGGTGGTCAGTCCGCGCACGGCATTCTTTTGGAAGATGATGGTACCTGCACCGATGAAACCGATGCCCGACACCACCTGCGATGCCACGCGGGATACGTCCCAACGATGGGCGTCGGTGGTGAGTGCACCTTCAAAGCCGTAGGCCGACACAATCATGAACAAGGCCGAACCCAACGCCACGAG
>JAEEGF011472871.1_pt1 | contig 26649 bp, 30 predicted proteins | sample 9134171 | NCBI WGS metagenome assembly JAEEGF01 (sample SAMN16246542, study PRJNA631951) | gut metagenome | biome: gut microbiome; feature: rumen; material: AP-attached | host: Bos | place: Iran: Karaj | collected 2018-10 | reverse complement strand
GGGCAAACTATCACCGGTCCTGATGACCGGTAATAATGGCGACGCAGAAGGGGCTCGAACCCTCGACCTCCAGCGTGACAGGCTGGCATTCTAACCAGCTGAACTACTGCGCCATTTGGTGGAAACTACAGGGCTCGAACCTGTGACCCTCTGCTTGTAAGGCAGATGCTCTCCCAGCTGAGCTAAGCTTCCATACTAGTTGCTGGTGTGTGCTCCTCTTCGAAGCGCAAAAGAAGTATATCGAAAGTCACTATGGATGTCAACTTAATTTTTAAACTTTTTTATTTTAAGTTTTATAAGCGCCGTAGAACGGTCGCAAACAGTAGTAAAAACAATCGATAAAAGCAGCAAGAATACTACGCAGAACGTCATTTTTACGCACCAACTTAAAGGTCCATGATAATCGATCTTATCATCATAGAAGTTTACGACAACATACTGAAACAGATATATACCGTATGAATACTTTCCTAAGAATCTGAATATGGGATTATCTATCAAAACAGAGCTGTGAATTGCCTGGCTTATTATGATTATGCAGAACCACAAACTGAACGTATCATTTCGTGTCAGCAGAGGCAGAGGCTGCACACCACAGTTCTGGATGTAGAGCAATGCAACTCCCACAACAAGCAAAAGAAGAGCTCGTTTTAAGCCATTAAACGCCTTATAGATAAGCGGAGAAAGCAGCATGTATATCCATAACACTCCTACATACCATTCTATGCATAAGATGCTGTTGATGTAGTGTGGAATGAATCCGTGAATGAGTGCGAAATGTGCAAGGACATTCCATACATTAATTGAATCCAGATCAGTATATACATTGCCCTCATAAGTATGAAGCAATAATCCAAAGATGACAGCGATACAGAACAGCGGGGCTAATCTGACATACTTCTTCAAACACCAATCAGTGGCGTTTCTGAAAGACAGTTTTTTATCAGCATAGAAACGATTAAGCGAACTAATCGTAAGCATACCGGAGATGAGAAGAAAAAGCTGAACTCCACGCGGACCGTCTTCTGCCATCCTGCCAAAAACTCCAGGCAACGAACAACCGCCGGCATGTGCGATGGTTACAGCCAATATGGCAATACCTTTCAGGCCATCAATATACCCGAGTCTATTTGTCCGTTCCAATTATCCTCCTCAAGTATGGGGGCGTCCTATGAATCAAGGCAAAATATCTGTCATAGTAGAAGAACACAGCAAGGATTAAAACCATTTGCATTTATTCTTTCTTTATTTATTCAGGCAACAGCCATTGATTCATAGTTAACCAACGAACTATTACTCCTATTTGATCTCCAATAAATGCATTGGGATCCATCTTATCCAATCCAGATACAAATAGAACTGCCAATATACTTATTACTTTATGTCTCTTTATCCACGATGAAAGATACACGAGTGAAATACTAGCGATTTCGTCTTCTTTCCAAATCAGAAATGCAAAACCAAAGAACAAAACAATTGTCATAGATATTAGCCACCTGCCCCAATCAACATTAAGTATAAATTGAGGAGTAATAATCATCACCAACGCAATATAGTAAACATATATAGATTTCAGTATGGTGCCGTGCCTTTCTCTAAAACAAGTTAAACATCGCTTATAAAGACTAATATAAAGTATGATAATAGGAGTTAAGAGTAATACTGTTAAAAAAGCTCGTTCGCGAATATAAACAAATGTTATGTATTGAATATTTATGTCTTCAAAAGCTACCTTTAATGATTGAAAACACTCATAATCAATTGCTTTTTCGTTAAAAACTAAATCCGTTCTTAACCTAATAGCCTCTGCCATTTCAGAAGCAGAATTGAATATACAAAATGAATAAAACTGAAAATAAAGAAAACTAAATGATGTTACTAACAGATTAATTAATGCATAACACCAAACACAGAATCTTTTGGGGGCTTTGTAACATTCCCAAATGTATATCATTAACACTAGCGCATAGTACATAAATACATTACCTTGATATATCGCCATAGAAACAATTGAAAGAATTGTAATTATAGACGATGAGATAAGGTTTAATCCAAACTTTACATACAACAACAGACATAACAGGCATATCAAAAGGCAATGCACTTCGAGTCTTCCAAAGCATCTCTTTTGCCATAAACCGATTATCGAACACGGACTGGACAAAAACATCGCCAACATGAAACAAAAACCTAATCTACTATTTATATTACATTTGCCATAAAAGCTATTAACCAAGATAGATACTAAAACAATAATTCCAAAATCAACCACATGACAAAAATTGACCACAAACTCAGCCGGTATATAATCCCCACAGATAATTGTCATTATGGTTCCGATAAAGAATCTCGAACTAAACCCCATAGAATAATCAACCGCATACCAAGCAGACTGCCACTCATCAATCTCACAATGAGGATATATCAATTGATTTATAAACAAGTATATGAAAGTACCTATACCCATTATATTTGATTCATTTACATGTAATTTTAGTTTTAAAACGATTATAATCGTGATTCTGACAACAGGTACTATTAATGCTCCTGATAAAAATGAAAATGGACATAAAACCAAGTCATCAAAGTGATGCTTGAAAATAAGAGCTATTGACATATCGCCAATAATATATAAAAACAATCTTAAAGAAAACAGAAAGACACTTTTTTCGTTACCGGCATGTTGCTTACTATATAACATACAAGCCAGACCGCTCCCCGCAAAAGCACAAATCATATAGATATAATAATGATAATACGTTAATAATAAATCCAGCATTCTAGGTTACCTTGTGTAATAAACGTAAAGATAAGCGTGCTCGTTAGGCTCGAGAACGATGAAGTTTAATACATGATGACCGCCCACAAGATCGGCCTCCTGCATCCATACACCGGAGCCCGGAGCAGGATTAGGCTTGAGGTCTACATATGAATAATAGTTCTCGAACATATAAGCAGACATAGTCTGATAATCAGAATTAGAAAGCATCTGTCCTGAATCACCGTAAGCCTGTACAAAGAATGTGAGAATCTCTTCCGGATTGTACGCATTGATCTCATACTTAGCCTCATAGCTAACTCTGTAGAACAGGAAACCATGCTTATCGATATCTACGAGCTTAACATCATCAGGCAGCTTATAAGGGAGCGTTCTATGAATCAAAGCAGAATTTCTGTCATAGTAAAAACACGCTGCAAGGATTGCCACCATCAGGATTGTTACGGCTACCAGAATCTTCTCTTTCTTCTCCATCATCTCACCTCATATGATTCGGAATAATTGCTTTCCGTTGTCTTTTGTTATGCGTGCAACTTCTTGAGAAGTCATTCCCTTAAGCTGCGCGACCTTCTCCACCACAAGCGGCACAAATGCCGGCTCATTATTCTTGCCTCTGTTAGGTTCCGGAGCAAGATAAGGAGAATCCGTCTCAACTACTATACGCTCTAATGGACAAACTTCCAATGTCCTTGGAGTCTTCTTGTTATTCTTAAAAGTAAGAGGTCCGTCAAACCCTATATAGAATCCAAGCTTGATAAGCTGCTGCGCGATCTCAGCTGAACAAGAGCAGCAGTGACACACACCGGGAGTCTCTAGGAGTATGCCCTCCTTCTTCGCTTCAAGCAGGATATCAAGGCAATCCTGCGCCGCATCACGTTCGTGCAGTATAAACGGAATATCGAGCTCATAGGGAAGCTTTAACTGCTTCTTAAACACCTCACGCTGAACCTCACGGGGCGACAGATCGTAATAGTAATCTAGTCCTATCTCACCTATCGCCTTTATCTTGTACTGATTGCGCTTAGAAAGCATGTCGCGAAGGAATGCTTCCGTGTCTTCGGTATATGACGATGCCTCATGTGGATGCACACCTACAGAGCAATACAGGTCGATCCCTTTATACCCGTCCCACTTCTGCACATATTCCACAGCAAGACGGCTTGTGGCTTCGTTATCGGCAGGAATGAGTATTGTATCTACGCCGCACTCAAGCGCACGTTCAAGCACACCTTCGGCATCATCAAAAATACGCGCATCATAAAGATGCGCGTGTGTATCAAATACTTCTGTAAGTCCCTTAGGATATTCTGTATCTCGATGCTTATGAGACATCAGGAGATATCAGCTCCGGGCTTAATGTCGTCACCGAACTCGACTACTCTGAACTTATCGCCGTCACGGACAGACATGATCATACCGTTACTTTCAAGTCCCATCATCTTTCTCGGAGCGAGGTTGATGATCATAGCCAAAGTCTTGCCTACAAGCTGCTCGGGCTCATAGTATTTCGCGATGCCGGACAGAACCTGTCTCTCGCCGAAGCCGTCGTCTACGATGAACTTCAAAAGCTTATCGGACTTAGGTACGCGCTCGCAGGAAAGAACCTTTACTGCTCTTAAATCCAAAGCAGCGAAATTATCGAAATTTGTGATTTCCTTTGCAGGCTCAGCCGGAAGCTCACGTGCGGGCTTGTTCATAGCATCAAGCTCTTCAATTTCCTTCTCTACATCGATACGAGGGAAAAGCACTCTTCCCTTCTTAACTGTAACTGCAGCAGGAAGAAGATGACGTGACTTAGCAGCATCCCATGTTGTTACGGACTCGTCTGCACCGATCTGCTCGAAGATCTCGGGGCAGATATGAGGCATAACGGGTGTAAGCAGAATGGAGCAGCGTCTTACTGTATCAAGCAGATTGTAAAGAACTGCAGCAAGTCTCGGCTTCTTAGCCTCATCCTTAGCAAGGATCCAAGGCTCATTCTCATCGATGTACTTATTTGCACGTGCGATTACACGGAAGATCTTCTCGAGGCCTTCTGAGAATCTCAATGTTGTGAATGTATCATCAACAAATGCAGGAAGCTCATCTGTCATGGACAGAAGCTCCTCATCAGACTCGTTGAACTCCTTGTCCTCAGGGAGAGTACCACCGAAGTACTTCTCAGCCATTGCAACTGTTCTTGAAACGAGATTACCCAAGTCATTAGCAAGATCACTGTTATATCTGTTGAACATCTGCTCGTTGGAGTACGGGCAGTCAGATCCGAACACCATCTCGCGGAGCAGATGATAACGGAGTGAATCAACACCGTATCTCTCGCTCAACACGAAAGGATCGATAACATTACCCTTAGACTTACTCATCTTTCCGCCGTCACCGAATGTGATCCAGCCGTGACCGTAAACCTTCTTAGGAAGCGGCAGATCAAGTGCCATAAGGATTGCAGGCCAGATAAGCGAATGGAATCTTACGATCTCCTTAGCCATTACATGCATATCTGCAGGCCAGTACTTATCGTAATCGTTATATGTGTCGTTAAGATATCCCAATGCAGTGATATAGTTTGATAGAGCGTCGATCCATACATAAACGATATGACCCTTATCAAAGTCTACGGGAACACCCCAAGTAAAGCTTGTTCTGGATACACAAAGATCCTGAAGTCCGGGCTCGATGAAGTTGTTGATCATCTCATTAACTCTGGACTTAGGGTTAAGGAAGTCCTTCTGCTCATCAAGGAGAAGCTCCTTGAGCTTAGGAGCGAACTGTGAAAGCTTGAAGAAGTAAGCTTCTTCAGATGCATCTGTTACCTCACGGCCACAGTCAGGGCACTTGCCGTCAACAAGCTGAGATTCAGTCCAGAAAGACTCACAGGGTGTGCAGTACTTACCCTTATACTCACTCTTGTAGATATAACCTGTATCGTAAAGCTTCTTGAAGATCTTCTGTACGGATTCGATATGATAATCATCAGTAGTTCTGATGAATCTGTCGTATGTGATACCGAGTGTGCCCCAAAGCTTCTTAAAGTTAGCAACGATCTCGTCAACATAAGCCTTAGGTGTTGTGCCGAGTTCCTGAGCCTTCTTCTCGATCTTCTGACCATGCTCGTCAGTTCCTGTCAGGAACATTACATCGTAGCCCTGCATTCGCTTCATTCTTGCAACAACATCGCAGGCGATGGTGGAATAACAATGACCGATGTGCGGGTTGCCCGAAGGATAATAAATGGGCGTAGTAATGTAAAACGGTGTTTTCTCTGACATAGAGCAATAACCCCTCCTGATAGATAATTAACTTATCTAATATACATCAAATGAAGTATTTATTCCAGAAAGCAAATACTGACATCGGCTTACCGAAGTAATAGCCCTGAATTAGGTCTGCATCCATGTCCCTGAGCAGCTTATACTGCTCCTCAGTCTCTACGCCTTCGACTACAACGCCCTTACCTATGGAGTGTGCGAGCATTGTCATAGCGGAGATGAAAGTATTATCGAACTTATTAGAGAGCATATCTTCTACGAAGGTCTTGTCGATCTTGATCTCATCGACAGGCAATTCCTTAAGATAATTGAACGAAGAATAACCGGAACCGAAGTCATCGAGTGCAGTTCTGATCTCATTCTTATGCAAAAGATCAAGATTATCCCTGCACAAGGCCATATTCTGCATCAAAGAAGTCTCCGTAAGCTCAACAAGAATGTTCTGAGGCTTAAGGTTATACTTCTTAAGCAGGCCTATAAGACGCGGAACATAGTCTTCAGTTATAAGATCGTCTGCCGTCGCATTAACGTGAACATAGAAGTCCTTGGGAGCACCCTTGGATATCCATTCACTGCACTGCTTGATTGCTTCTTCAAGGATCCAGTGTCCTACAGCTTCCATCTGATTAATGGCCTCAAGAGCCGCTACGACTCTTTCAGGATTCTCAGGATTACCGTTAGGCTTGATCCATCGAAGCAGTGCTTCGGCGCCCTTAAGCTTACCTGTCTTGGCATCAGTCAGCGGCTGATAATAAAGCATGAAGTTCTCGAAACCGTTGATGATATTCGAAGATATAGTAGTCTGGAAATCAAGCTTCTCACGAAGCTCATTCTTATCCGCAGGAGAGAATACAGCATACCTTAAAGTCTTGTCTTCCTTTACCTTATGCAGAGTAATCTCCGCCTGGCTTAAGAGCTCTTCAGGCGTCCTGCCCTCAGGATAGAATGCAGCAGAAGCAATGAGATTGATAAACAGCTTGGCTCCGTCTATTGAGAAAGGTTCTTCAGACTGAGCGATAACATCTCTCATGTAATTCCCTGCTTTAATCTGAGATGAATCAGGCCACAATACCGCGAAGTTATCCGTTCCGATGTGATAAAGCTTAGCTCTGTCAGGAAGACTCTCGTTGATAAGGTCCGCTAACTTACGCAGTATCTTATCTCCCGCATCTTTTCCATAACGATCCGTGAACTCATGGAAGTCATTGATATCAAACATAATGACCGCTGCACAGCTTACATTGGCATCACGGATAACAATCTCAACATCACGCGACAGTCTCTGTCCTGTAGGAAGACCTGTTATCTGATGCGAGGATCCTGCCTTCTCGAAGCTCTCCTTAACCTCATTCATAGCTGACAGGTCAAGGATACTTCCTGTAAGCATCCTGGTCATCGTATTCTTATTCTCGAAGGATTTACCTCTTATTGCTACCCACGATGATTTACCTTCTTCGTTTCTTATACGGACTTCGATAGCAAATCTTGTTCCGTTCTCCTGAACAGAACGGTTAAGAATATTTCTCAGGCGCTGTCTGTCAGTCTGAACCACATACGGAATCAGAGTCTCAATAAAGTCGCCAGCTACCATCAAAGGAAAATCCGGGAAAATAGCATGAATATTCTTAGATATCGTAGTTACGTTACGATTAAGATCTGTATTGAAGATCGCCGCATTAAGACCATCGATCATGTTATCCCAAAGGAAATCATCATTAATGAACGAGGTTACATCAGAGAAGATACCTGAGATGTATCTGCCTTCACTGCCGTAATCAGAGAAACCGTCAGTACGAAGGTATATCTCGCCTCTTCCCGGAGCCAGGAATCTTACCTGCAAGCTTACATCGTATGTATTATCCTCAAGATAACTGAGGATTGCTTCGTGTAATATCTCTGAGTCGTCAGGATGAACGTATTTACGGTACTTCTCCGTGAACTTATGCATCTCGGGGGAACTTAAGTCAAACTCCTTAACGAACTTATCGCTAAGATAGCAGACATCCCTCTGCGTATCGTACACGAACAGATAAGACTTGATATCAGGTCCGAACAATTCCTTGAAGGCCGTCAGCTTCATATCAGGAGTCGTATCCTTGATCACAGCCAAAATAAAACGCGACTTATCAAGGGTATCCACTCTCATCGTGATCTCGATATCATACAAAGCCGAGTTAACTCCTGTAAGCTTGTGTGCGATGGTAATAGTAGGAGTATCCCTCTCCATCAACTCACTGATTACAGACTCATACCTAGCAGTAATAGGTGCACGTTCAGAACTGGGAATATACTGATAAAACTGCGACAGATACATGAAAGAACCCGCTGCAAGGCCCAAGATGTTACCCATCCCGTCCGAGAAACATATCTCCTTCTCCCATGGATCTATAACCGCGACCGCGAGAAAAGCGCCCTCAACCAAAGGGATGTACTTCTTCAGTGACAAGTCCTTAGCATAAGAGATCAGTACCTCTCTGCTGAGCTTCTCTCCGTTGGAATCATTCATAAGGTATCCTCCGAGGTTACCTTATTATTTTAACAGATTGAGGACCCTCGAGTACATTTCTTTTTTGGAAACACCGGTATCAGCCGACAAAACTTCCGCGATCTTCTTAACAGGCATACCGGAATCCCTCATCTGCCTTACCTGCTGCTCAATATCCGCATCATCGAGAACTTTCTTCTCATGCACGATAGGCTCAAGGCACACAACGTATTCTCCGCGGGGCTCATTACTCTCATAGTATTCACAAGCCTCATCAATGGTCATCCTGAGCACTTCTTCATACTTCTTCGTAAGTTCCCTGCAAAAAGAAGCCTTCGAGGCACCAAAGCCTTCTGCCTTCAATTCAGACACAAGCTTCTTAAGTCTGTGCGGAGCCTCATAGAGAACTATGGTCTCCTCGTACTCGTTAAGCTTCTTAAGTCTCTTCTTTCTGTCAGAACCCGCGTTAGGCAGAAACCCTTCGAAATGGTAATACCTCGTCGAAAGCCCGCTCATAACAAGTGCTGTTATAGCTGCAACGGGACCGGGAACTACTGTAAACTCCAGCCCTTCTTCTATACACAGCTTAACAAGGTCTTCTCCCGGATCACTTACAGCAGGCATTCCTGCATCAGAGACCTGTGCCACATTAAAGCCCTGCTTAAGTAACTGAACGATATCCTGTCCTTTGGACACCTTGTTATGCTCATGGTAAGAGATAAGCTTCTTACCTTCGATCTCAAGATTCTTAAGAAGAATTCCTGTAACTCTCGTATCTTCACATGCGATATAGTCAACCTCGCTTAGAATCTCAACAGCGCGGCTTGTTATATCTCCCATGTTACCTATAGGTGTACCAACTAGATAAAGCAATCTGTATGCTCCTTATCGTAGATATCTTTCATTCTGTCCTTATCATTTAATATCAAAGGAGCCATTATCTCAAGCTGTGTATCAGCATTCGTCTTCTTACCGGCGATAAGCACCATCTCGGCTTTCTTATCATGAGCGGGATGAACCGACATAACCCTGAAAGACTTAACTCCGTTGTCAGACATTAGTTTCATCACTTCATCCGCCCTTGAAGCTGTCATGACAACAGTCATAATTCCTGATGATGGTATTAGACGCGTTGCTCCGGCTTTAATAAAATCCTCAAGACATCCGTTAAGCTCACATCGTCCCACCTTAGCGGAAGAAGGTCCCGTAGTCTCCTTAAAGAACGGAGGATTCATGAATACCAAGTCATACTGCTTTTGCCTAACGTTCTGCGGGAGTTCACGAACATCCCCCTCGTATGCTTCTACACTTTCATTAAGCCCGTTAAGCTCTATGTTCTTCCTAAGAACTTCACAAGCGTCCGCGTCTATCTCGAGTGCGTCTATGCTTACAGACTCTTTTCGAGCAGAAATAAGAAGCGTAGCAGCGCCGCAGTTAGCGCCAAGCTCAAGCATTTTTACCGGAGCCGATCCTTTTACAAAAGAAGCCGTGAACCACGCCAAAAGCACGGTGTCCGTCCCAAATCGGAAACCGTCCTTTAACTGATACATCTTGTACCCCTTACGGCCCAAGTCTTCTAATGTAAGATTATTCGAATCCATAGCTCTAATTATACATTACGTTAAAAGAGCTGCCCCAGACGGGACAGCTCATCTTTGATCTCTTTTGGTAGATAACTCTTATTCCTCGGAAATCGCAGATACGGGGCAAACACCCGCGCATGCGCCGCAAGAAATGCAAGTCTCAGCATCGATCGTGTACTGTGCATCACCGGATGAAATAGCTGCAACGGGGCAACCGTCAGCGCATGTTCCGCAAGAGATGCAAGAATCTGAAATCACATATGCCATGTTTGCTAACCTCCTGTTTTATTCTACGCGATAATTTTACACAAACTGAGCGAAAATATCAAAAGACTGAACCCTCATTTACAAAGAATTCAAAAACGATAATTATTCTTCTGCACTTTCGTCTTCTTCAGACTCAGCAGCTTTACGGGGACAATTTGGGCAGCCTGCATTCATATCGTGATTCAAAGGTGCAAGTCCTTCCCAATCGTAAGTCTCGAGTGTATATGTATCATCCTCAACGAACTTAACAGTTACCTTCTCTGCAATGTAGTTAACGTCTGCTACTACACCCATGCCATCAGGCGTTCTGATCTTCTTTCCCTGCTTGGGAAGACGCTTTCTTGCATCCGCATATGCTTCCTTCTCGAACTGGAGGCAGCACATAAGTCTTCCGCAGGCGCCGTTAAGCTTACCGGGGTTAAGAGACATACCCTGATCACGGGCTGTACGAAGCGTTACAGGCGCGAACTTATTAAGGAATGTACAGCAGCAAAGCTCTCTTCCGCACATGCCGATACCGCCGACAAGCTTAGCCTGGTCTCTTGAACCGATCTGGCGAAGCTCGATCCTTGCGCGGAATGAGGAAACGAGATCCTTAACGAGTTCTCTGAAGTCTACTCTGTTGTCAGATGTGAAGAAGAACGTTACCTTCTTGCCGTCGAATGTAAATACGGCATCAAGGAGGTTCATATCGAGATTATGCTTGCCTATAAGCTCAAGGCAGAGATCATAAGCTTCCTTCTCCTTGGTCTTCTTAAGCTCACCGCGCTCGATTTCCTTGGATGTAGCAAGTCTCATAACGGGCTCGATATCATCGCCAAGAAGTCTTTCTTCAAGCTCCATGGGAACGCCGATGACTCTTCCGAGATCAAGCGTGCCCATATTCTGAGCCATTACATAATCGCCGGGCTTAAGATCCATCCCGTCGCAGGTATATTTCGTTGTCATTCCGCCTTCACGGAAACTCAAGTTAACGATCTTTTTCATAACAAAGCTCCTTATGTATGCGTAAGAGCATATTGCAGCATGCTGTCTCGAAGCTCGTATTAACACGTGAACCGTCAATATAATCGGTTATAGCTTTCTCAGCATTGCTGATGTTGATCAAAGTAACTGCCGGATTATCAGACACAAATCTCTTGATCTGCGTTTTCTTGTCGGCATTCTTGATACCGGCGGGATCGGGAGTCGCTATGGCAGCAGCCATATCACCCAAAGTCCACACCATCAGCAGCAACAACTCATCCATCTTATCACGATTCTTATCAAAGTAAGAAAATTCATCATAAAGAATATCTGTATACCCCATTCTGGGCATCCTCATCATCATATCGAAGATATAATCGCGCTCCACCATGAAGTCGGGATCGTTAATAAGCGAGAGCGCCTTGCCTGGAATACCGGATGAGAACGTAATCAAGAAAGATATCTTATCCTCATCAAGATCAGAAGCTCCGTTCTGCTTAAGGATGCTTCTCATCTGCTCATCGTTATACTCACGGAAGTTAAGCTCCGTTACTCTCGACAGAATTGTCCTTAGAAGCTTAGATGTATCAGAGCACAGTAAGATGTAAACTAAGTGCTCATCTGGCTCTTCCAAAGACTTGAGCATAAGATTCTGGCAATCGCTCATCGTCTTATCTGCATTTACGATAATGACTTTCTTAGCGGAGATCTGCGGCTTTACCTGCGCATCTCTTACAACCTCGCGAAGGTCCGCGATCCTTATATTCTTTCTTCCCTCTGTGGGTTCCACCTCAACCAGGTCAGGATGCGTTCCCGCCTCGATATACTTACACGAAGCGCACTTTCCGCAGGCGCCTTCCGGCTTTCTGTCCATGCAAAGAACAGCTTTCGCCGTCTCGCGTGCGTAGAGGTGTTTTCCTATACCCTCAGGTCCTGAGAAAAGAAGAGAGCATGCTGAAGGCGCGGACGTGATGTCCTTGAGTCTGGCTTTTGCTGCCTCCTGCCCTGTCAGCTGATCAAATCCCATATGAGATTATGTATTTCCTCGTAGATAGCTTCAGGAGTGCGGTCTGCATCAAGAACCTTGATACGCTCCTCACTCTTGGCAAGTTCGAGATATCCTTCTCTTACTGCCCCCTGATATGCAAGTCCCAGAGCTTCAATGCGGTCAGCCTCGCCCCTCTCGGAACGTCTCCTAGACGCGGTCTCAGGGTCGATATCAAGAAGAAGTGTTATATCAGGGTATGTCTCGTTAGTAGCCTTAAGATTAAGGAAATCCGTAAGATCTCTTCCCATCTTATTGGCATATCCCTGATATGCAGTAGTTGAATCGTAGAATCTGTCGCAGATTACATTAACGCCCTTCTCGAGAGCAGGAATGATAACTTCCTCAGTAATCTGCGCTCTTGCAGCCTCAAACAGGAGCAGTTCAGCCATTCTGGTCATGGAATCATTCTTACGGTCAAGAAGGATCGTTCTGATCTTCTCACCGACTCTGGTTCCGCCCGGCTCACGAACTTCGATGAACTCAATACCCTGCTTAGTGAATTCTTCCTTAAGAAGATTAAGCTGCGTGCTCTTGCCGCAGCCGTCTATGCCTTCAAATGTAATGAAAAGTCCCTTGCTCATTCAAGCTTAATCGTATGGATCTCAGCGATCTCGATCCAAATCTCTTTCTCAATTCTATCGTTATCAGCCTTAATATCAGCCACTGTCTCTTCAGCAGGCTTAATAGGCTTCACAGGCTCGATGCTTCTCCTGTGCTGCTTTCTGTTTCTGTTATCGCGATTATCTCTGTTCTCGCGGTTCTCAAAGCCCTCTTTCCTGGGCTTGTTCTCACGAGGCTTTCTGTTCTCGTTGTTTCCGCGATTCTCATTATTACCACGGTTCTCGCCTCTTTCCTGACGATTGCCGTTCTCTCTGTTAGGATTATTCCTGTTACGGTTATGGTTCCTGTTACGGTTCCTGTTATTCTGTCCGCGGTTCTGTCCGTTAGAGCTGTTTCTGTTGTTATCAGAAGGTGCCGGTGCCAAATTCTCTTCCGCCATCAGATCTCTCCTTATTCGATATTACCCGTGAATTATATATTGTTATCCCTTAAACTTCAAACTTAATGCCTGAAGGTCTTACAGCCTTATCATCAGGTATCGTGCCGTTATAAAGGCCTAATTCCTTCAACGGAACCAGCACAAAAGCTCTCTCATACATCCTCGGATGAGGAATAGTGAGTTCTTCTGTATCAAGTCTTACCCCTGACATGAGCAAGATATCAAGATCTATGGTTCTCGGTCCGTTCTTTATGGTCCTTACGCGTCCCAAGTCGAGCTCTATCCTCTGCAAATTGTGAAGAAGCTCAGTAGGCTTAAGATATGTGCTGATAACAAGGCAGCCGTTAAGGAAATCATTCTGATCCTCATAACCGACAGGCTCTGTCCAATAAAGTGAAGAACATCTCTTCACCTCAACGCCTTCAATCTGCTTAATAGCATCGATGGCAAGTCTTATAGTCTGCTCACTGTCTCCCATGTTGCTGCCAAAGCTAATAACTGCTTCACTTCTTCTGACCGCGATCTCGGTCTCCATGGATTCAAAGATACCGTCAACAGGCGCATCAGGCTTTCTTACGAGGACCTTAACCACGTCGATCATCTCATAAGAGGAGATAACCTTTCTTCCGATCTCATAAGCCAGATGCTCAATCAGATCAAAGCTTGAATCCTTAACGATTGATTCGGCAATGCTGTAAACTTCAGCATAATTAACCGTATCTGAAAGCTCGTCCGTAACTGCACCTTTAAGCTCGCGGAACATCATGTCAATACTCACATAGAAATACTGACCGTTCTTCTTCTCTTCGGGAAGACAGCCTGTAAACCCGTAAAGCTTCATCTCCTTGAGACTTATCTTATCCATGCATTCTCTCCCATGCTTTCACAGCGGCATATGTGTCCTTAACATCATGAACTCTAATCTCTGTCGCGCCCTTCTCCACACCGTAAAGTGCAAGTGCAAGCGATGCGCCGAGTCTCTCGTCAGCCTTAGTGTCCCCCTTATAGAAATCAGCCGTAACTCTCTTACGGGATACGCCTAAGAATATGGGGTAACCCCACTTGGCTTTCATATCTGGGATTGCATTAATAAGATCAATATCCTGCTCGCGCGTCTTTGTAAATCCGACGCCGGGATCAAGCACGATAAGGCTGTCATCGATTCCAGCTGTCTTTGCCGCATCAACAGTTCTTTGAAGCATAACTTCCCATCCTTCATCGGGATCTCCGAATCCGTCTCTCATAAGAACTGCCTTTGCCTTATACTTCGCGATAACCTTTCCCATATCAGGATCGCCCATAAGGCCTGTAATGTCGTTGATTATATCTGCACCGGCCTTCAAAGAAGCCTCAGCTGTGCCTGCTCTGAAAGTATCAACTGATATCACGCAGGAAGGATCTTTCTCCTTGATAGCCTTAATGACAGGGACTACTCTTCTTATCTCCTCTTCCTCGGGAACATCTTCGAATCCGGGACGCGTTGACATTCCGCCGATGTCGATTACATCTGCGCCGTCAGCCTTCATCGCGAGTGCATGTTCGCAGGCAACAGACGGATCAAAGAACTTTCCGCCGTCAGAGAAAGAGTCCGGAGTTACATTAAGTATTCCGTAGATTATGACATCATTCATCAGCCGTTCCTCTGGCGGTTGATAAGAGCTAATGCCTCATTACGTGTACGGAGGTCAGAACGGCAGCCGCCTCTCATAGCAGAAGTAACTGTCTTAGAGCCGGGCTTTCTTATACCTCTCATGGTCATGCAAAGATGCTCGGCCTCAATTACAACGCATACTGCGCGGGCGTCCACCGCCTTTTCGATGGTGTCTGCGATCTGGCTTGTAAGGCGCTCCTGTATCTGAGGCTTACGTGAGAGTGTATCTACGATACGTGCTACTTTCGACAGGCCAAGGATTTTTCCGTCCTTAGGGATGTATACAACGTGGCACTTTCCGTGGAAAGGCAGCAGATGATGCTCACACATGGAGTAGAACGGGATGTCGCCGATAAGGATCATCTCGTCGTTGCCCTCTTCCGTGAAAACCTTTATGTCCTTGTTGATGTCGCGGTGAAGTCCCGAGAAAATCTCGGCATACATTCTTGCAACTCTCTGAGGTGTCTCCTGAATACCTTCCCTGTCAGGATCCTCGCCAACAGCCTTAAGGATAGTTCTTACCGCATCCTCGATAGCAGGCAGATCCATATTCTCGCGGCTCTCTGCCGGAATACCGTCATCATTCTTATAGTCGTACAAGAGCTCACCCTCTTCCTATTCTTGATTTTCTGTACTCGAGCGGAGTCATGCCCATAAGTTTCTTAAAGGCAACATTAAATCTTTGAGGGCTCGAGAAACCTGCCTGCGAAGCGATTCCGGACACTTTGATCTCATCGTTCTCCAGAAGCTCGCACGCCTTATCTATCCTCTTCTTCATAAGGTACGTCATGGGGCTTACGCCTATCTCATCTCGAAAAGCTCTCGTAAAGTATCCCTGGCTTAGGAAAACATACGAAGCTGCCTCTGCGACAGTGATACCTCTCTCATAGTTCTGATCAATATAATCGCAGGCAATGAGAACAAGCTCACGAGCCTTTCCGTTACGAACCTTGAGCGAAGCCTCCCACTCCTTCTTCATAGCGCGGGACAAAGTAAGCATAAGCTCTACAGTAAGGACTTCCATCATGAGGTCCTTGTTGAAAGCGTCTTCCTTCTTCTCATCAACAATACGTTCGAGAAGGCTGCCGATAGTCTTCTTATAAGTACCGGACAAAGTAATGAAAGAATGATTACCGTAATCACTCTGAACACTAGCCTCTTCGCTACCCGCGAACTCAAGGAAGCTCTCTAGTGAGGGCTGCGCTGTACCCGGGTTATTAGGCTTGCTGAAACCGAAGTAAAGTCCGATCGTGTCTGCGACCTTTGAAATAACGCGGATCTTATGCGCCGTGTGAGGCTTGATGATAAGAGTTGTACCGGGTTCGATCACGAGACTTGTATTCTCGAAGATGAACTCGACCTTACCGCTTCTTAAGTAAAAGAGTTCATGGAAAGGATGCACGCTCATCTCAGCGTTTACTTCCTTCTTCTCTCTTATCTGCTCAAGTCCTTCGAAAACAACGGGCATAGAACCGCTGTCGTTCTTCATACTTTCTTCGAGCACTGGCAGAAGCTTATCAAACATATATTGTTTCCTTACATAAATCTAATATTATCGATGTAGATCTCACCATTCTTGGAAGCATCTACAATAGTGAACCTCAAATGTTCAAGAACGATGTCTTCGTCCTTGTTCCATTCTATCTCAAGCCTCTGCCAGTTCAAAGACTGACGGATCTCCTTGGTAACGAAGCCTGAGACGCGAAGTTCTTTCTTTACGGCATCCGGATTGAAGACGTCGATGACCATCTTACGCTTATTTCTGATAATCAAAGGTCCCATCAGGGATGCATAGTCGAGATTAGGCTCGAAGCCATAAAGTGAATTCTCTGTCTCATATCTGATATGAAGTGATGAGCTTCCTTCAGACTTATTCATATTGTCTGTAGAGATTACGCCGTTACCCTTAAAGGTTCTGAAAACCTTAAGGACTTCGAAGTCTTCTCCCCACTCCTTCATACCGATAAGCTCGAGATCATCACAGCTTGAGAAGTAGAGATCCGGAGCATAGTATGCAGGAAGCCTGTCAAATCTGAAAGGCATAACAGGAAGGTCATTAAGATTCTTGAATGTCGCATCATGAGGGAACGGAGAGAATCCGTAAGTTACACTTACAGGCTCTTCGATATCATCTCTCCAGACCATAACTCTTACGCCGTGCAGGATACGCGCCTGTGCAGGATAGAAGATTCTATCCTCACCGCATACTGCAAAGCCACGAAGCTCACTCTTTCCTTCTGCGAGTCTTAAGCCGTCTGCAAGATTCTCGAACTCGAGAATGAGCTTATTACCGGCCTTCTCAACGCCGATACACTCAGGGCAAGACTTAGGCATCTTGGGAGTAACGTGAAGTCCCAATGCGATAACCGCAAGTCTGATACCAAGCGTAAATGACTTTGTCTTATCAGGAAGCAACAGATCGTGCAAGCTGATAAGGCCGCTGGGCATATTAAGCTTACCTGTGAATTCACGAAGGTTCTCATTGAACTCAAGGACCTTATAAGGGAAATCCCTGTCTACGCACTTAGGATGCATAGTTACAAACAGGATCGACGGCATAAGGCTGTCATCGTAAACTTCCTTAGGCTCGAATGTCTGTGACAATGTACCGAGAAGTCCCATAAGAAGCAGATCATATCTTCCGAACAACTGCTCTTCAGCTTCTGGAGAGAAACACATACCTCTTACCGACAGACCGGACAAAGCTGCAAGCTTACATCTATACAAAGTGGAAAGACGGAACTTCTTCTTGATGAACTGTGAATCATCAATGTTAGCAACTTTTCCTGTCTTCTCCTGCATGCTCGATACCATGTTAAAGTCGAGTGCCTTAGCAGAAGACTGACTTCCCTGTTCGGGTACGATCTTCTTGTTGAAAGATGAACTGCTAGATGACGGAAAATCGAGTTCTGCGGCAGCTTCGATATTCTCGGCTGCAGTCTTTTCGCCAAGGATGGCGGAATACTCTTTCTCCTTATCAAGGTCAAAGTCGAGATTCTCTCTGCCCTTGGATACATCTGTCTTGAGCTGCTCCTCACGACGAATCTGACGGTCTCTCTTGATGAGAGCCTTATATCTTTCCTCGTCAGTGGTAAGACCTAATTCTGTAAGATAATCACGCAGAGCGGTCTGATTCTCGATAACTTCATCAGAAATCCAGTTAAGGATAGTAGATCCGGGTGTCGACAGATCAACGACACCGATAGGATAGTTGACCTGATCTGCAATTGTATAAGCAAATGAAAATGCTGATGAAGAAACATCCGCAAGTTTCTTAGTATCTGTAATCTTAATCCAGCTTGCGTCCTTAAAGTGCGTCTTCGGTGCAAACTCGATATCTTCCTCTTCAGACTCAAGTCCGCTTCTTGAAGGCGTAAAGAATCTCAAGTTAGTCATTACATGACGCTTAAGAGGAGTCTTGGGAGCATTAGCATTCTTCATGGGAATGCAAAGATAATCATTACCTAAGAACACCCATACATCGCCGCATCGGATATCGTTAAAGCTGACTACATTTGAAAAACACTTAAATACAAAAGTATATGTATCAGTAGAAGCTTTATAAGCAGGAATATTAAAACGGAAATGACCCTTATCAGATGTCGTTGTCTCAAGGCTTAAGATGACACCGTAATCGGTATCGAGCTTAGAGACTTTACGGCCGTCCGTAGGGTCCTTCGAGATCTCGAGAGTGATAGTAGCTGAAGGTGCAGCCGTACCTTCGATCACAAACGGAACGTTCTGCTGGAATACAGCCTTATTACCTATCCAGCTTGGAAGAGTTATAGCATTGACCTGGATCACCTTCTATCCTCCCCTGCTATAACAAGATTGATCTTCTTGGATCTTATGTAATCAGCTGTCTGCTGGGATATCTGATCATCAGTAATCAGATAATCGATCTTATTAGGTGTAATGAAAACCGAAGCTGAGTCGTCGCCGATCTTAGTAGAATCTACAAGCGCAACGATATTCTTGCTTCTTTCAACACATATTCTCTTAAGCTCAAGCTCGAAGAAGTTATTACCTGAAAGACCTGCATCAGCTGAAAAACCGTTACCTGAAACAAAATAGTATTCAGCTGAAAGTCTGCTGATCATCTCACGGCTCATTACGCCCTCGATAGTACCTGAATGAGGTCTGAGCATACCTCCAATAAGAATAATAGATTTGAAATTATTATATCTTTGAAGCTCTATAGCTGTATTTATACCGTTAGTGATAACCGTTACATCGATCGTATTCTCAAGGAAAGGGATCATATGAAAAGCAGTTGAACTTGCATCCATGAAGATCGTATCGCCGTTTCCTACCAGGAGAGCAGCTCTCTTACCTATCTGTTTCTTAAGATCGATATTGGTTACTGAGCGGACCATATAGTTCTCGCTCACTTCATCTCGTTGTCTCTCAGGAAGCCTTACTCCGCCGTGGTATCTTACGATCGCGCCCTCCCTCGCGAGATCCCTAAGATCGGTCCTTATAGTAGCACCTGTAACGCCAAGTCTTACCGATAGATCATTTGTGTTGATGGAACCCTCAGATTCGAGGATATCAAGGATCTGTTTACGTCTTTCAAGATTAATCATGAAGATATATTAGCAAGGCGTATTTTCTTAGTCAATCATTTGTTTTTATTTGTTTTCATTTCCGAAAATCATGGCTTCTCTAAGCTTAGCAGCAACATTCTCGGAAACTTCTTTTTCTCCCTCAGGATATATCCAGTCGTAACCGTCGTTCTCAAGTCTCGGAAATACATGAAAGTGGAAATGACCGAACTCACAGTTAGCGCCGCCGTTCTGCATAACACCGTAGCCTTTTGCCCCGTAGACTTTACCGAAAGCTTTTATGATCTTTCTGGAAACATCGGTTATATCCAAAACATATTCATCGGGAAGGTCCACGATGGAATCCACATGCATCTTCGGAATAATCAGGACGTGACCTTCATTAGCCGGGGCAATATCCAGAAATGATATGGTCTTCTCAGTCTCATTAACTATATGAGCTTCAGTCATCTTATGGTTGGCTATGTCGCAAAATAGGCACATACTTCTTCTCCTTTATTTATCTTTCAGCTACAAAGCGATAAAGCTCTACATTACCGTCTCTTTCAGTCGATTCAATTCGAAATCCGCACTTTTCAGTATAAAACTTCACATTCTCTTTCTTTTCAATTGGTGTAACTAAAGTGAGTACTTTCCAATCTTCATAGAATGTCTTAACAAAGCGTATTGCCTGCGTCCCGATTCCTTTTCCCTGATACTCGGGAATTATGCACAGACAACCGACCTCATACACGCCCTCACCCAGGTTAATACAAGATACACAGCCTACTGGCTCATCATCGCACAGTATGATGTGCTTCAGAGATTTACTGATTGACGCTTCCATCATTTCCGGGGTTTGACCATAGCCCGGGCACGCACCGAATCGCACATAATCATCATAGAATGAAGCGTTATAGATATCTACCAATAGTGCTGCGTCTTCTATGGACGCTTGTTTATACTCTATTTTCATAATTAATCCGTCTTATTTGGATTTCTTTGCTTTCTTCTCTGGCAGTTCCGCGTACATGCCTACAAGCAATTCTTCAATCATGTCCGTATTCTCAAATCTGTCGAATACATGCATCAGTGTTTTTGAACCTTCATAAGGATAACGAAGTTCAGAATCCGCAAGAAGTCTGTCCGATGTCGTCGTTCTCTTTAAGAACAGTTCGTTACCGCAAATGTCACCTATCAACTTACCATTGAAGTAGACTAGGTAACCGCCCATCATGGATTTGATGACAACATCACCTACTGCAGAAAAACACTCTCGTACATATTCGTTAAATTCATTCATTTTGACTATCCCTCATACTTATCGCTTTTTATTATAATCCAATCTCAACAAAGCTTTTCCGTTGGGCAACGGCTCTTTATGAGAAAGTATCTTCGAATATTTAATCTCATTCATTGCTGCATCCAATGCAGACTCTTCCATCTGATGGTGAACTTCATCCAATCTGTCGAACGAATGAAGATACGGCGAATCTGAGACCCATTGCTTTGTATCCGTATTGATTTGTATTACGCAGGATACATAGTCAGGATCAACATTAACTAATGCATTCTTAAAGACCTCATAGCCGATATACTCGATAAGAAGATTGGCTATTACCAAACCTGCGTGCGGCAGCTTGTCAGATTCATTAATCAGATCAATCTTCAAACATCTGAGCACATCTGATATATCGGCATATCTGCGCTCCACTACGCGCAAATATTCTTCGTTAATATCAACTCCGTAAACCGCGCGATACTTTTTCCGTTCAACATGCTCCAAACCGTTACCGCCTGCAATTCCAAACACGATCGCCGAATCGACAGGATAATCACTAAACTGTGACTTCATGATCATATTCATTGTCTGAAGCTGCTTAACAGAATCCAGACTCATATGATTCTCATAATCATCAAGCTTTATCTCTTCCCAAGGATTAGCCATATTAATCTCCTTTAACCCTCTGCCCGCCGAAAGCATGTATCGATCTGGTACCCGCCTTTACACGTCCGCCCTGAAGACTTCCCTTAGGAATAAACAGTTCATCGCCGGAGTGCAGAATATGTTCTTCGCCGTCTATGGTAACAATGTATTCCCCCTCAACGCAAAGCATGTACTCATCATAATCGTGCATATGCTCTTTGGAGACACGGTCTGATTGGTAAATCCAGAAAGCCATCTGGCTGCCGTCATTTGCAGTATAGTAATACCCTTCTATATCCTGTGTATTCTGCTGTGAAGCAGGAATCTTATTCTCACTTCTAAACATAAACCTTGGGAAATCCATCAGTTGTTGCTCCTTGAAATTATCTGTAGTCCACTTAATGATTCTGCACGCCAGATATTCGCTTTTACCAATATGTCATCGATAATCTTTTCCTTACCTTTAACATATGAATTCCTATCCTCAGGATATCTGGCACACAGGTCTTTCTTAAGAGATTCATAATCTTTAGTATCCTCCGGATGCGCATTCAGATAATCCCTGAAATTAATGTAATTATGCCAGTCTTCCGAATCAGCGATAACCACATGTATAAAATGAGTAACTATTTCATGATCAAGATCACCGCAGCGGTAAAGATGCTGTCCCGGAACATCCTGTCTTCTGTATACAATTCCGTTTTCTGCAAGCTCTTCATTATGCTTCATAATGTCCTGAAAATCTCTTACAGCGACCGCAATATCTATGATCGGCTTAGCACAAATACATCGGATCGATGTACTCCCGACATGCTGAACATCTACTATATCGTCACCAAGGATATCCTTGAGTTTCTTACAGGTGTTTACACCTTCAATATCCCAGGCTTCCTGATGAGCTTCAAGTTTAACGGTGTCTTTCCTTAATCCTAATGACATGGCACATTCATTTATCTTAGTCAGTAATTTTTCTGTTAATCATAACCATTATACCCGTAGCGGGCAGATACAACACAGCTGAAGGCAAGATGCAAAATCATCAGGTAAAATGCATTATTCCAGTGAGTATGGCTGCAACTAACGGGTATCCGATGCATGTTGCGACCCACTTTTGGATCCATGTTTTCTTATGTATATATGGCATGAGATCTTCAGTCCCGGGAATGATCCACGCCTTCGTATGTCCAACCCAGTACCAGTCTATGAACAGGCGGTCAAACAATCCGCAAACCATATACATGACCGTAAGCTGTATAAAACATTCCTTAAAGCCCGTCGCTTTGTTAACGAAGAATACCGTCAGCGGAGCGCCGATCAGAAGTGCAGACATAAATACAGCTCCTGACCATAAATTGTTCTTCTTGATCTGTTCCTTAGTGATAAGACCAATCTCGACAACGCGTTCCTTCACGGGCTCTTCGTAGTAATGAACCCCGCCTACGGGACCGTTCTGGATATTGATGACACACACCAGAAGAAGAATAAAACTCAACACCAATCCTTCGATAATTGCTAATATCATTTCAATACTCCTTTCCTGCCGTCACGCTTTTAAATATCGGTAGATCGAATCGAATATGAGATCAACATTCGTTTCCAGCGATTCTTCGAATAATGTCTCCCTGTTCTGGTACAGTGCATATATTGACTTTATGAAGTTGACGACGACACCGGGATCTATATCCTCTCTTACGCCCTTTAACCTCGGCAGGAGATACTCGATCTTCTGACGGTCGCTCGACGTATTAAAATAAGTTGTATCGGTAAGATGCGACTTGAGCCAAACCCAGTCGTCCAGGCTGATCTTAAGGAGAAAATTGGTCTCAGGTCTGAAGTTCTCACGGAAAACACTCAAGAACTTCTTCAACGGTATCGTTCCGTCCTTCTCGAAAACAGTCGCCATCCTAAGTTCTGCTTCCTTTTCTGCCTCCTTAATCAACGCCAGGACGAAGTTCTCTTTGGAGTCAAAGAAAATGTAAAAGGATCCGACAGCAACTCCGGCCGACTTCGCCACCGTGGCTACCGTCATCTTTTTAAATCCTATCGAGGTGGAAAGTTCAAATCCGGCTTCGATCAGTTTTTCCTGTATCTCGTCCTTCTGTTCCTGTGTAAATGCAATTGGCATAATTATCTCTTCCTGTGAATATTCGTTATCAATTATTCATACGAATATTATCACGTAAATATTCATAGGTCAAATTCAGGCCTATAATAATTAACACACCAAAAGCCAACACGACTGTAGTTATAACACTGGCTTCTATTCCATAATCACCACCATTTAAGATATTCGAACCGACAGATCTCATATCAAATACTGCTGCAACATTCTCATCAATTCCGCTCAAGTTGAGGCCGAGGATGCTGAAGAGAATATAGTTCCACGTCGAATGCAGCCCACAAGCCGCCCATATGTTCCTAGAACGCATCGTAATAAGCGAAAAGATAATAGACACCAGAACGAGGTTGATCACACCTACAGCGACGATTTGAGGCGATCCTCCCTCCATACCCTGAAGATGAGGGATGGTAAACAAGGCTGCACTCACTCCTACTGTGACCGGAACGGAAGTTTTCTTGATGAGAAGCTGATGAACAACTCCCCTGCAGAGGATCTCTTCCATGGCGCTCTGGAGTACAAAACAGATGAACATGGCCGCAACCATCTTTGTGTCTATATTTCCGAACACACCGTTAAATCTTATTGCACCCGTAAGGACGGTAATTACAACAGCTATCACTAACAGAACTGCACCGATTAAGGCGCCTGCCAGATAGCTTACGGGCTTACCCGTGAATCCGAGTTCTTTAACAGACTTCTTCTGGAACAGCTTCCAGAACAAAAAGATCGCACAGATGATGAATGCGTATCCAAAATAAGTCATCAGCGTGATAGTCTTGGAATCGAACATCTCGCCCTGCAAAGGATTCTTACCGCAGGCAAAGTGAACTGCCAGAACTATCACCTCACCTACAAGTTCCGAGCCGAATTTGCAGACCCAGAAAAGCAGAATGACCTTAATCACATACAAAAACTTGGGCATTTCTGTTCGGTTATTGAATGGGCTTATATCCTTTATGAAGTTCATTATCTTAATCATGTTTTTCTCCTTTTTTGAGCGCACTAATACTAAGACCCGGCACCACGGACCTTGGAAATTCATAATCTTGTTAAGTTAGATCAACCTGGGAATCCGTTAACGATAAAGTAAATAAGCATCGAGATAAGATCGATGGCAAGCAACGCGCCGAATCCTATGAGGAACCATTTGAATGCTGTTTTGGCACGCTTGCCGTTCTTCTCTGTGAGGATCTTCTGGTCGAGCACGTCGGCCATGGTCTTATGGTCGTCGGTCTTAACCGGCTCGATTCCTTTAAGAAGATAATCCGTAGTCACTTCGAAGATATCGCTCATGATAACTACCTTCTCGAGATCGGGGGCAGTCTGCTCGCTCTCCCACTTCGAGACGGCCTGGCGGGATACGCCTACCGCGTCTGCCAGCTCTTCCTGAGACATGCCTTTAGATTTTCTAAGGCTCTGAATTCTGTCAGCAATTGTCATTCAATCCACCTCCGAGATTTGTTGTCTCAAGACTAGCAATTTCCGCTGTAACATATCCACCAACCATAGCTTGAACTTTGTCAACCAGAGGTTGCAACCCTGTATTTATTGGGTCTTTCCTATTATAACACCCTTCTCAAAAAGAAAGGGACCGCCCTTTGGGCAGTCCCTCAAACGGAAATTTAATAAATGAATGATTAAGCATCAATTCCGAAAGAATTACAGGTAGCAGTCCACTCAGAGGAACCTGTGAAGCCTGCAATAACCTGTGATCTTGTGTAGTTTCTAATCATCAGTCAGATTTTCACCCGTCAAGAGCTTCGATGAAGCTTCTCATGTCGGCGGCGATCAGTTCCTGCTCGAAGTTATAAACCAAGTGACCGCAGTCGAGTTCTACTACGCTTGCGTTTACCTGCTCCTGCACGAAATCATTTGTCTGTCTGCGCCACAGGTCCACATCCGCCTCGCCTCCGTCCGCAACGAAAAGCAGCATCGGAATATCAGGCTGCGGAGCATTCATGATCTGCTCACTGACTTCCGGGATATCATTACCTTCATTCATAACGGTCTCATTCAGCAGTCTCGCATACATGATCTGTCTGAAAGTCTGAATATCTTCTTCCGTCAATCCTTCCGTATACAGGAGCACGTCATCAGGAAACAGTCTGCATATGCCGGACAGGCGCAAAGCCTTGATGAGCAGGTATTGCGCATCATAAGAATGATTATTGGGATCATAGTTCTCATAAGTCTGCGGGACAGCCATATCAAGTCCCACGATAGCCTCGATCTCATCCGGGTACTGCTGTGCCCACATCAAAGCCTCAAGTGCCGAGAATGAGTGGGGACACAGAATAAAAGGTCCTTCGATTCCGCTCAGCGCAAGCGCTTCTCTGTCCTGTCTTAAGATAGTGCTGATCGACCTCTCACCCTCGACAACGTCACTGAAGCCGTAACCGAATTTCTCTACAACAACTATACGGTAGTCATCAGACAGCAACGAGTACAGAGACTTGAAATCGTATATGGGCGAGGAAATTCCGGAACCTGACAAGAATACCAATGTATGGTCCCCCTCACCTTCTGTATAGATGCACATGTTGTGCCCGTCGACCTCAACGAACTGACCTACAGGCGGATTTTCAAAGATCACTGCCTCTTTCTTAAGCATGATTTGGTTGTAGACAAACATAACCAGCAGAAAAGCCGCGAACGCTGCCAGCAGGATCAGTAAGACTTTCCCGGTAACTCTAAATATCTTCTTCATATATACCTCCCGTTCCGTAATACTACTTGTTACGTTATACATCATATCACGAGGTATTAGAATTTCAAGGGGACTTTTGTTAATGAAATGAAAACTCAAAAGAAGAAAAGACTGATCATTGTATCATTTTGAGAAGCAGGCGATGTGAATTCAAAGCTTAAACCATAATTTAAACCAATTTATTTGGTTTATATACAGTTTTATGGAGAGTTTTGATGATTTGTCTTTTTAGCCGGTAAATCTGCGTCAGGTCAGTAATCACGGGCTTTTCCAGACAAAACAAAAGGGTCTGCAGTTACCTGCA
>JAEEGF011632177.1_pt1 | contig 26652 bp, 17 predicted proteins | sample 9134171 | NCBI WGS metagenome assembly JAEEGF01 (sample SAMN16246542, study PRJNA631951) | gut metagenome | biome: gut microbiome; feature: rumen; material: AP-attached | host: Bos | place: Iran: Karaj | collected 2018-10 | reverse complement strand
GAGACACGAGTGTCCACTGGACATTCTTAACTGCATCTCGGCATAGCTCGAACGAGTTCGGCTCTGCGCTCGACTTTGCAACGTCATTGAGATTCAGCCTCTTCGAGGTTGTTGAAAAATCAGTCAGATATATCATAAGAGCCTAAAAAATAAATAACATGGATATACGGTCGGTAATGGAAATGTCGAGGTATCTGTTGCAATCGGTAGATACCCATTTTGTCAGATATCTGTATGATAGAATACATTGGGATGTTGAGTTGAATATGATTTTGGGGTGTCGCGGAGTGGGCAAGACCACTATGATGCTTCAGCATATTATTTTAAGTGGCGAACAGAAGTCGTCACTTTATGTCACAGCTGAGAGCCCCTTTTTCAGTACGCATACGTTGTATGATACAGCCAATGAGTTCTATAAGATGGGTGGTAGGCATATATATATTGACGAGGTGCACAAGTATCCAGGGTGGTCGCGTGAGGTAAAGATGATGTATGATGTGCTGAAGGATTTGCAGGTGACTGTGTCTGGCTCGTCGATGATTGACCTCATACGTGGACTGGAGGTGGATTTGAGCCGTCGCGCAGTCCCCTATACGCTGGAAGGGCTATCGTTTAGAGAGTATCTGAACTTGGCCCATAAGGCTAGAATGGAGCCTTGTGCGCTGGAAGAGATATTGAGTGGTAATGTGCAGTTGCCAAGAGAGTTGGGTCGCCCGTTGCCACTATTTGCAGAGTATATGCGCAGAGGGTATTATCCTTTCTTCAATCGGCGTGACTACTACTTATTGCTCGACAATGTGGTGTCGCAGACTTTGGAGGTGGACATACCACAGCAGACTGACATGTCGCTCTCTACAGCGAGGAAGCTCAAGCGACTGATGTCGGTGTTGGCTCAAAGCACACCGTTCAAACCTAATTATTCTAATTTGGGCCGAGTGTTGGAGGTGAACAGGACCACGGTGGCCGACATGCTGGCATATATTGAGCGGGCGGGCTTGCTAAGAGGGCTTCGCGAAGCGGACGATATCATGGATCAATTTGCCAAAATAGAGAAGGTTTACTTGAGCAATCCCAATCTCTGCTACTCACTTTGTGACACGGAACCCGACAAAGGTACGCTGAGGGAAACTTTCTTCTTTTCGCAAATGGCTGTAAACCATAAAGTGGTGGCAGCTCCTATGGGGGATTTTATAGTGGATGGACACACCTTTGAGGTGGGAGGTAGAAACAAGAAGGGCAAGCAGGTGTCGGATATAGAAGATGCGTTCATTGTAAAGGACGACATTGAGTTTGGCTACATGAACGTCATTCCTTTGTGGACTTTCGGGCTAAACTATTAATGGTTGCGGTGGGCCAGGTATGTCTTGGCCCGCAGGGCTATGTTCTGACGCAGGCAGTGGCGGTAGAGGGAGATTTCGAGGCTGTGGTAGTTCCCGTCGCGGCCGATAAGGGGCAGGATGTAGTCGGTGGGGCTGTAGCCGCTGAGGTTGAGCAGGAGGGAGTTGGTGTCGAGAGTGACGATGACGGTGTCGGGCGACCCTGTGGTTGGGTTGGTGCTTATGGGGCTGATGAGTGTGGCGGGAGTGGCATCGGTGCGCCAGTTGACGGGGTTGATGGCTATGCGGTTGTTCTCGCTGAGCATGGGGATGGCGCACGAGTTGTCGCGCACGGAGTTGTAGCAGATGGTCACGCCGAGGTCGGTGCTGTCCTTGGCGGGGCGGATATAGCGGGTTCGTGCCAGGTCGTCGTCGGTGACGCGCCAGCCTATCACGTAGGCGGCCACCAGGCGGCTGTGGGTGGCGGAGTCCATGCCTTTCAGCAAGTCAATCACCGCTATGGCCCCTTGGCTGAAGCCGGCTAGGATGAAGGGGTGCCCCTGGTTATAGTGTGCTAGGTAGTAGGCAAAAGATTGTTTTATGTCGCCCATAGATAAAGGGATGCGTTTGGCGATGAGACTGTCGGAGGTGAATGTCTGCAGAGTGCATTGGCGGTAGTAAGGGGAGTAGAAGTTGAAGTCGTCACTCAAGATGTGGTCCACCCCTACCATCTCGCCCGTGAGGAATTGGCGGATGCTGTCGTTGTGAATGTCGGCAAAGTGGCAGTCGGTGCCATTCACGGTGTAGTCGCCCGTCTCAGTAGAGACAATATAGAAGATGTCGACAGGTGCGTTGCGGAAGGAAATGTACCACTGCGACGTGTCGGCATAATCGGGGGCTGCGGGCACCGTCGTCAAGGAGTGAATAGTGCCAGCCCTTCTGCATGATAGGGTGCCGCAGGTGCAGATAATGCCCAGCAGGATGATGCTTAGAAGTGATGATATTGAATATTTTGCAGTCATAATAATTGTTGGTTGCTGTGGTGCAAAGATACGAATTAAAGTGAAAAGTGAAAGGTGAAAAGTGAAAAATGAAAGGTGAAAAATGATTTGCGATTTGACCAATGTCAATTCACTAATCACCCGTCATTAATCACTAATCGCTTTTTCACTAATCAGTGTTTCTGTGATGGAGGATGTGAAGTGGAAAAAAAATGATTTCTTTTTGGTGGCGGTATCGGAATTAATTCGTATATTTGCAAAATCGTAGAAATGACAAAACCTCCCCTAACAGATATGAACTTTACACATTTGCATGTGCACTCGCACTATTCGATGCTCGACGGAATGTCCAAGATTCCGGACCTGATAAAGAAGGCCAAGAAGAACGGCATGTATGCCATGGCATTGACCGACCATGGTAACATGTATGGTATCAAGGACTTCGTGGATTGCGTTGAGAAGGAGAATGGCAAGGTGAAGGCAAAGATAAAGGAGCAGGAGGCTGTGTTGAAGAACGACGGCGCCACGCCTGAGGAGAAGCAGGAGGCGGAGTATCAGATTGAGCAGTTGAAGGGGCAGTTTTTCAAGCCGATTATAGGTACTGAGGCCTACTGCGCCCGCCGTACCCTGCATGATAAGGACAAAGATGTGAAAGAGCTTAACCCCGAGACTGGGCGAGAGCGTATACTGGACAGCAGCGGATACCACCTGATACTGCTGGCCAAGAATATGAAGGGCTACCATAACCTGTGCAAGCTCTCGTCGATAGCCTATACCGAGGGCTTCTACAACCGTCCCCGTATCGACCACCAAGTGCTGGAGCAGTACCATGAAGGGTTGATCGTCTGTTCGGCCTGTCTGGGCGGCGAGTTGCCCCAGTTGATTATGGCGAACCGGATGGAAGATGCCGAACGGGCGGTGCTGTGGTTCAAGCGGGTGTTTGGCGATGACTTCTATATTGAATTGCAGCGTCATAAGACGGATAAGCCCAATGCCAACCGCCAGACTTATGAAGCCCAAGAGCGGGTAAATCCCGTGCTGATTGAGTTGGCCAGGAAGCACCATGTGAAACTGGTCGCCACGAACGATGTGCATTTTGTGGAGGAGGAGCATGGCGAGGCGCACGACCACTTGGTCTGCTTGGCCACACAGAAAGACTATGCCGACCCCAACCGCCTGCACTACACCAAGCAAGAGTGGCTCAAGACTCCCCAGCAGATGGCAGACATATTCTACGACCTGCCCGAGGCGATAGAAAATACGATGGAGGTGGCGGAGAAAGTAGAGGTATACAGCATCAACAGCGACCCCATCATGCCGATGTTTGACATCCCTGCCTCGTTTGGCAGCGAAGAGGAATACCGCCAGCGTCTTACGGAGAAAGACTTGTTTGACGAGTTCACCCAAAATGAGCGGCACGAAGTGGTGCTGACCCAAGCCGAGGCAGAGAAGAAAGTAAAGAAGTTGGGAGGCTATGATAAGCTGTACCGCATCAAGTTCGAGGCCGACTATCTGGAGCAGCTGGTGTGGGAGGGGGCCAGGAAACGGTATCTGTCGGACCGGACAGACTTGACTGACAAGTCTGACCAGTCGGACATCAAGGCGGCGCTCACCGACGAGCAGAAGGAACGTATCATCTTTGAGCTGCATACCATCAAGACGATGGGATTTCCTGGCTACTTTCTGATTGTGGCCGACTATATCCGAGGAGCAAGAGAGGAGCTGGGAGTGAGTGTAGGACCCGGGCGTGGTTCGGCGGCCGGAAGCGTGGTGGCATACTGTTTGTGGATTACCGATGTCGACCCGCTGAAGTACGACTTGCTGTTTGAGCGTTTCCTAAATCCCGACCGTATCTCACTGCCCGATATAGATGTAGACTTCGACGATGCCGGCCGAGGAAGGGTGCTTGACTGGATTACCGAGAAATATGGCAAGGAGAAGGTGGCTCATATTATCACCTACGGCACTATGGCCACCAAGTCGGCGATTGCCGACGTGGGCAGGGTGGAGAAGATTCCGCTGAACGAGGTCAACAAGTTGAAGGAACTGATACCCGACAGAAACTTCCCCGACAATGTGAAAGACGAGAATGGCAAGTCGCCCAAAGTGAATCTGACGAACTGCTACAAGTATGTGCCCGAACTGAAGCACATTATGGAGGACGAGGGGAATGAGGAGTTGCGGAACATGCTGACCTATGCTGCCGAGCTGGAAGATACCAACCGCCAGGTGGGCATCCATGCCTGCGGCGTTATCATCGGCGCAGACGACCTGACCAAATTTGCACCGGTGTGCACCATCTATGATAAGGAATCAAAACAGGATGTGTTGGTGACCCAGTACGATGGGCATGTGGTGGAGACGGTGGGATTGATCAAGATGGACTTCTTGGGTTTGAAGAACCTCACCATCATCAAGAATGCCATCCGTATGATAAAGAAGAACCACGGGGTGGAGGTAGACATAGACCACCTACCGATGGACGACGAGAAGACCTATCAGCTCTTCTGCGAGGGGAACACGGTGGGCACGTTCCAGTTTGAGTCGGCGGGAATGCAGAAATACTTGCGCGAGCTGGAACCCCATGCCTTTGAAGACCTGATTGCTATGAACGCCCTCTACCGTCCGGGTCCCATGGACTATATACCCGACTTCATCGACCGCAAGCAGGGCCGCAAGCCTATTGAGTACGACATCCCCTGCATGGAGAAGTATTTGAAGGACACTTACGGCATCACGGTGTATCAGGAGCAGGTGATGTTGCTGAGCCGCCAGTTGGCCAGCTTCACCCGCGGCCAGAGCGACACGTTGCGCAAGGCAATGGGTAAGAAGCAGATCGAGAAGATGAACGAGTTGGAGGTACTTTTCTATGAAGGGGGTGAGAAAAACGGTCATCCGCGCGAGAAGCTGCACAAGATATGGGAAGACTGGAAAAAATTTGCCTCCTACGCCTTTAATAAGTCGCACGCCACCTGCTATTCGTGGGTAGCCTATCAGACTGCCTACCTCAAAGCCCACTACCCGGCAGAGTATATGGCAGCGGTGATGACGAGTGGACAGAGTGATATCAAGCGCACCACCGAGTTGATGGACGACTGCCGTAAGCACGGCCTCGAGATACTTGCCCCCTCGGTCAATGAGTCGGAGATGGACTTCTCGGTCAACTCCAAGGGGCAGATACGTTTCGGTCTGCAGGCCATCAGCGGAATGGGCGAGGCGGCTGCCGAAGCCATCATATCCGAGCGCGAGGAGCATGGTCCCTACAGCGATATCTTCGACTTTCTGGAGCGGGTGGATGTCCGCTCGGGGAACCGTAAGAACATTGAGGTGCTGGTCAAGGCAGGAGCCTTCGACGGGGTGGGGGAGATGCACCGTGCCCAATATTTCTATAAAGAGAATGACAACGAGATGACGCCGACCTTCCTAGAGAAGCTGGTGCGATGGGCAGTGCGCAACCGTGAGAACGCCGAGAGCTCCCAGATGTCGCTCTTCGATGTGTGCGACGAGATGAAGACGGAGAGCCGTCCCCAGATACCGCAATGCGAGCCGTGGTCAGTTGTGGAACAGTGTCGAGAGGAGTTGTCGGTGATAGGCCTGTATATGAGCGGGCATCCCCTCGACAACTTCAAGTACGAGATGCAATACTATGTCAAGACCAACTGCGCCGACTTGACTGATCTATCCAAATATGTGAACCAGGAGGTGACGTTGGGGGGTGTTGTGACCCAAGCCATGGAGGGTAAGATGCGCAACAACGGCGACCCCTTCGGGCAGATGACCATCGAGGACTATACGGGGTCGTACTCCCTGTCGCTGTATCGTGATGAATTTCTCAAGTTCAAGAACTATTTCCAGAAAGACCTCTTTGTCTTAATCAAAGGACATGTGAGGCAGTTCTCGCGCATCAATCCAGATGGTTCGGTACAGAAGTATAAGCCAACCCTCAAGATCACGAAGATGATGATGCTGACCAATGTGTTGGCCGAGAATACGCGACAGGTGAGTTTCAATATCGATTTGTCCTGTATCAGCCATGAGTTCTGTAAGGAGTTTGCGCAGTTGGTAAAGAAACATAAGGGGAGTGTGCCGTTGGAGGCGACGGTGGTGGATGCACCGCGTAATCTGACGCTGACCATGAAGAGCAACACACAGAAGGTCGACGCGCGTGAGTTTATGCCTTTGCTTGAGCAGATGAAGGGAGTGAGCAATGTGAAGCCTGTGGCTAGATGAGGTGAGTGAGAGTGTCCGTGAGAAATACTGAAATGTGATATATCAAAATAAGAAAAGATGAAATTGGTAACGCCAGTAGAGATAACGCATGCGAAGCTGCAAATCGGCTACGACACGCCTGTATTGCTGCTGGGGTCCTGTTTCACTGATGAGATAGGAAAGAGATTGCAGGAGGCAGGGTTCGACGTGCTGTGCAATCCTTTCGGCACGCTTTATAACCCGCTCTCTATCACCTCCTGTCTCGAGCGTGCAATGACGGGCCGAGGAATGCAGGAGGAAGATATGGTGCAGCATGAGGGAGTGTGGCATTCTTGGCTGCATCACAGCCGTTTTTCTCATCCCGACCGCGAGACATGTATGGCTCATTGCAATGAGGCGATAGCCCAAACTCACGAATTCCTTCAACGGAGTCCCTTGCTTATGGTGACCTTCGGCACCGCCTGGGTGTTTTACCGCCAGGGACGTGTGGTGGCAAACTGCCATAAGTTGCCGTCTCAGCAGTTTGTCCGTCTCCGGCTGTCGGTGCAGGACATCATGGAGGCATGGCAGCCAGTGCTAGACCGATGGTCAGGCAACAGCCTTTTCACGGTCAGTCCCATCCGTCATATGGCCGACGGTGCCCATGGCAACCAACTGAGTAAGGCGACGCTGTTGCTGGCAGTGGAAAGCCTGATGCAAGACAATCCTCAGGCCTGTTATTTCGACAGCTATGAACTGCTGTTGGACGAACTGCGCGACTACCGATTCTATGCCCGCGATATGTGTCACCCATCGGAGCTGGCAGTAGATATCATCTGGGAGCGTTTCCAGCAAACTTATATGACCGAGGATACACGGCGTCGGCTGCTTGAGGAAGAAAAGGCTTACCGTCGGTCGCAACACAGAGCAATAATCAATAAAATAATAGACTAACAATAATTATGAGCAAGAAGAACATAGCCTTAGTAATGGGAGGCTTCTCTGGCGAACATGACATCTCCATCGGCAGTGGGTGTCAGGTTTATGAACATCTGGACCACAATAAATACAATGTCTATAAGATAGTGATAGACCGCCAAGGCTGGTATTGGCTGACCGACGATGGCTCGCATCATCCTGTGGACCGAGGCAGCTTCACCGTCGAAGGGGTTGACCGTTTCGACCTTGCCTTTATCATCGTCCACGGCAATCCAGGTGAGAACGGGGTCCTTCAGGGCTATTTCGACCTGCTGGGAATCCCCTACACCACTTGCGGGTTCTATACTTCGGCACTGACCTTCAACAAAGGGTATTGCAATCCGGTAGTGAGAAGTTTCGGTGTAGTGAGTGTGGCGAAGTCGAAGATGCTCTATGGCGACCAGCCCATCGATCCCGAGGCACTGCTGCAGGAGCTCTCGCTGCCTCTCTTTGTCAAGCCTGCCGCTGGAGGCAGTAGCGTGGCCACCACTAAAGTGAAAAAGGCTGAAGAACTGCTGCCCGCCATCCAAGAAGCCCTGACAGAGGACAATGCGGTATTGGTTGAAGAGTTTATACAAGGGCGTGAGTTCGACTGCGGAGTGCTGCGCACGAAAGATAAGAAGTGGGTATTTCCTATCACGGAGATTATCCCGACGGGAGGCCATGAGTTCTTCGACTATGCTGCTAAGTATGAGGGGTTCAGCAACGAGGTGACCCCTGCCGAGGTGGAAAAGGCTGTCAGCGATCAGATTCAAGAGGTGTCGTCGAAGCTGTATGACTTGTTGGACTGCCGCGGGATAGTGCGTTTCGACTATATTTACGATACTGCCAAGCAGGAGCTGTTTTTCCTCGAGGTCAACACCATCCCAGGTCAGAGTGCTGAGAGCATTGTTCCCAAGCAGGCTCGGGCTATGGGCATCAGTACCGACGAACTCTACGAGATGGCTATCCAGTCGTCATTGCCAGACTAAGAAGCTGTTTAAAATTTAATCGCTCTTATGCAACGTATGACTGATTTCGCTCTAGTACAACGTATGACTGATTCTTGCTCGTATTTCTCAATGTGGCGTGTCTTCGACACGCTGAGTAGTAGGGGTTTCGCTATCCCCACACTGCGCTCCCGTTGGTCGCTTAGTATGGGGTTATTGAGATTCAGCCTCTTCGAGGCTGCTAAAAAATCAGTCTTTTATCAAACTAGAGCCACTGATTTTTGCCAAATATCATAAGAGCCAATAAAATTCATCAATCATAATTAAACAGCTTCTAAGATATGAAACCTGTACACATATCATGGATCCGTAGGAATGCGTGGCTGGCAGTATTCTGCCTGCTGTGTGGTCTTTCGGGTCGTGGACAGAATCCCTGCCACGACACCTTGGTACATGTGTACGATACCATCTGCGATGGGGAAACCTACGATTTCAATGGGCGGATTCTGACCTATTCGGGTCTTTTCTTCGACACCCTGCCTCGGGTTCTTAATGAATGCGACAGCATCATCATTATGCATCTGACTATTTTGGATGTGTCGCCGGTGGGGCTATATCCCCACCGACGTTGTGAGGGAAATGTGGGCTACGACCTCTATAGCTCAGGGATGGGCCGATATTTCGAGTGGACGTCCGTACCGGTCGATACCTCTTTAGAGAGTCAGCAGAATCAGTCATGGGTGCATATCAACCCACAGCAACCTACGGTCTATACGCTTAAAGTCGATTATCGGAGTGATATGGAACAGTGTCCCACCTCGGGTAGTATCAATGTCAACCCAATCGTGCTCGTAACGGGAAGAATGCATGTGTGGCCCGACGAGTTGACACTTGACCATCTCGAATTCAAGGTCGAGGACTTTAGCACTGGCACCCGAGAATATCATTGGGGCGGTTGGGGTGGCCGACACTGGTATATCAACGGGGTACATCAAGATGTCAACAAAGAAAGCGTTACTTTCACGGCCGAACCTTGGTGGCCTGATACAGTAGAGGTGATGATGGAAGCTTTCACACCTACCTGTTTGGATACGGTCATCAAACTCATTCCCTTCAAGAAGATTTCTCTTTTGTTCCCCAATGTCTTCACCCCCGATCTCGAAAGTAATCGGCTTTTCGCCCCCAGACTACGAGGCGTTACAGACTTTGAGATGTGGATTTTCAGCCAGCGGGGCACGTTGATGTTTCACTCCCTGTCGGCCGATGAGGCGTGGGATGGAACCTACGAGGGGAAGCCCTGCCCGATGGGCACCTACGTCTATCGTTGCCGTTATCGGGATATATATACTCCCGAAGGCGACCAAACGCTGTTTGGTACGGTTACTTTGGTGAGATGACCTCCCCAAAATGGACATGAAAAAAGAGACACCCGATATTCGAGTGTCTCTTTTTTAGGTGAGGTCGCTTCCGGATTTGAACCGGAGTAGCAGGTTTTGCAGACCTGTGCCTAGCCCCTCGGCCAAACGACCTTTCTGCTTCAAAAGCGATTGCAAAAGTACAAACTTTTTCTCAATTGGCAAAATTATTTTTGCTTTTTTATTGTGGGAGGCTGGATTTGTGATGGTTGCGAATCAGAAAAAGTGGTGGACAAACTGCTCCTTTTGTCTATTTGAAGGATGAATTGTGCCAATTTTGGGTGGGGAGAGGGGTTGGATTAACGCTTCAAGTATTTAATCTCCTTAGGATCAATCAGTCCGTACTGCATGGCTTTGGCTATGCGAGCACCCGACTTATTTACGATGTCCAGTTTCCGTGAGAGTTCTTTCTGCCGTTCTTGTATGGTCTTGTCGGTTTCTTTCAGTACGTTGGCTATCTCTGAGGCGGTGCATCCAGCGGCCTCAAGGAGCAGGAGTTGCTGCTCGGTGTTGCTGATGACTACGTTGCACTTCTGGTCGCCCACGCGCTTCACGTATAGCTCTGCGGCTTCCTTCAGCGTCAGCATCACGGGATAGTTGAAGTAGTACCGTTCGCCTCGTTCCAGCGATTCGATGGTGCGGAGGACGTTCTCCACCGAGAAACCGCCTGCTGCGTTTTTGCTGACAAATGCCTGGGCTCCATGTTGCAGCGACTCAAAGACCACACGTGCAATCTCCAGCATTCGCTCGTGGCGGTTGCCCTCGTCGGGCAGGGGGTTGTCGAAACGGCCGGAGAAGATGGCAATCTTGATATTGGGGTATTTCTTATGGACTCGTTCGGCTATGAATATGCCTCCGGTAGGCTCGCCTTGGAATTCGATGTCGAGCAGCAGGTAGTCGGGCATCTCGTGTGGTACAGGGCTGTCCAATGCTGTCATTAGTTGGGCTCCGTTGGCGAAAGTGTCTAGCACGGTCACTCCGCGATAGTCTACCTCCCCGTCGTCGTTCATGCCACATGCCACGTTGTGGGGCTGGCCGTTGAGTTCAAGTTTCAGCGCTTTACGGATGATGGGCTCATCGTCCACAATCATTATTTTGATAGGTTCCATAGGTTCCTTACATCTTGTTAATTCTTATTTCTCCAGGGTTCGGGCTTCCAATCCTCGTTGCCTTCTCCGGCCAGCAGGCAGTGGAAGGTGCTTCCGTGCCCCACTTCGCTTTCAGCCCAGATACGGCATCCTCGCAGGGTGTTGTCGTCGTGGCGTTTGATGATGTATTTGCACAGTATCAGCCCAAAGCCTGTGCCATGGTCGGCTGTGGGGTCGTTTAGGGGCTGCACCTTCTTGTCGGCACGGAAGAGGTTTTCGAGTGTCTCATCGTCCATTCCGGTGCCAGTATCGTCTATCTCGATATGCACAAAACGTGGGTCATCGGTATATACTTCCGAGTAGACGGTCACTTTTCCTTCGTGGGTATGCTGTAAGGCATTGTTCACTAGGTTTCGCAACATAATCTCAGTCAGCTGGCGGTCGCCATTAATCTTCAAGGTGGAGGGGTAGAAGATAAGGTCGACGTCGTGGTCTAGTCGGACACACGAGGCGGACACGCTCTCAAACACCTCATCCAAGGCAAAGATGGAGGGCTGGAACTGCAGTCCGCTGGGAATAGAGAGGTTGGTCCAACTCTTGATGTTGGCAAAGGTGCGCAACAGTTGGTCTAGGACTTCCTGCCTCATCTCGTCGCTCATCTTCTTGTTGGTGAGGTAGGTGAGGAAGGGGTTAATATCGTGGCGTAGCACGGAGAGACAGGTCTCCACATTGGCAATGCGCTCAATGCTCTGTTGTCGGGCTTTCTGTAGGGCGGCCTTCTCGGCTCGTAGCACCTTGGAACGGCGATGCAGCAGTACCACCATGGTGCCTAGTAGCAATAGGAAGACGGAGCCCACCACAATGGCTAAGAGGTAGTATTGGTTGCGGTTTTCGGACTGCAACAGACGGTCTTGTAGCATGGCGTCGGCGCTCTCGTTCTGGCGGATAAAGGTGAGCAATTCGATTTCGCGCTCATACCATTGCCGCGTCACTTCGGGCGGTGAGGGATAACCCATGCGTATCAGTCCGTCGTAAAGCATCGACTCAAACTTAGGCGCCATGCCGTCGTGCCAGCTGCTGTCGGCCAAAGCGCGGGCATAGTATTGGTAGGCCTGTTCGTATTGTCCGATTCGGATGCAGTATTCGGCAGCAGCAACTACGGCCCCTAGGTGCTGGTAGGGGTCGGAGGTTTGGAAAAATAGGTCGGTCGACACCTTGAACATGTCCAGCCCGTAGTCGCCCAATGCCACAAGCGAATCGTGGGGGTACAGCGGTTCGCTCAACTGCATCAGTTGGTCAATCCGTGCGGCACAATGGCGCTGATAGGTCACAGGTCGGATATTGGTGTCGGCCACGATAAAGGCCTGCAGTTGGAACACGTTGGCCAGATGGTAGATGCTGTACTGGTTGGGTCGGGCCAATATCTTCAGGTTCTCTGCTAGGTATTGGTATGCCTTGGCTAGCAGTTGGGCGTTGCTGCCTGTGGCAGAGGCAAGGCGGTAGTAGCTGTGAGCCAGTGCGTAATTGAGCGACATATCCTCGGCATAGTCGCATTTCAGCTTGGGCCTCTCATCCTCCACCTCCTGCAGTAGGTCGGCCATGGCGCGCTGGGTGCTGGGGGTGAGTCGGGTGCCCGACGAAGAGGCAATTGCGCTGTTGCGGTAGTGGTAGTTGAGGGTCAGCGAGGTGATATAGTATTCCATCTGCGCATAGGCATAGAGATAGTTGCTCTGCCTGCGGCGCAGCAGGGCCGAGCGGTCTATGTCGTAGAGCAGTTGATAGGATTCAGCTATCTTACAACTGCGCTGCAGTAGGCGTATCTCCATCAGCTGGGCTATCAGTTGCTCCACCTCGACGTTAGGACTCTGTTTTATCAAATGGTGGGAGGCAGGCCGTGTGATCGATAGCACGCTGTCGATATAGGCTTCGGCAGTGTCGTGCTGTGCCAGCATGTAGTAGCCAAACGCCAAGTTGTTGTATGCGCGCAATCGCCCATCTTGGTAGGAGGGGAGAGAATCGTATGTCAGGGCGAGGGCTGTGCGCGCCTCGGCAATGGCCCTGTAGGGGTCTTGATAGCGCAACACAAAAGAAGACTTGTTGTGGCTGTCCACCTGCCCGCGTAGTCGCAAGTCTACCCCCTCCAAGTCTCCTTGTCGGTGGCATCCGGTCAGTAGCACCACTGCCAGCAGCCAAACAACGGTTTGTAGTCTAGTACCCTTTATCTTCATATATTAGCAGCTTGCCCAGTGGACACTCCCATGGGGCGAAACCGATTTGCAAAAATACAGAAATATTTCCATATAGCGATTTTTTTCTATTCTTATATCCTTTCGCAGGTTGCCCAGATACCTATATTAGAAGGGTTCTATTAATTCAAAATTAAGAAGTAAAAGTGGAAGTAAAAGTGGAAGTTAAAATGGGAGTTAAAGTGGACAATACTGTTGACGACCAAGCATTTGTCCTATTTAACTTCCTATTTAACTTCCTATTTAACTTCCTATTTTATTTCCTATTTAACTCCATATCATTCAATTTATAGAAGTCCTCATTATTCATTATCCCTCTAGGATTTCTTGACAGCAAACCGTGAGAAGGGGTTGAGAAGTTGAAATAAATAGTAACTTTTTTCTCTCTGTTTTAGAAAAAAATGTTACATTTGCAAAATAATATAAAGTATCGTTATATGGAAGAAAATGACCTTATCCTTTTGAACAATAGCAAGAAACACGTTGTTCGCGCAGGCAAGTCGATGAATGTTTTTTCAATTCTGGCAGCGATAAGTGTGCTGGGTTTGGTGGCTGGGGGCATCGTGATGCTCCTTATCAGCGGCTACCTCGCTGAGGACACACCCTATTATCTCGACAACCTCTTGGGCTTTGGAGGCATTGCCATGGTGGTGTTGGCTGCCGCCCTGCTGCCCGTAATTGTCTATATGCGTCGTGTCGTTCATGCCGCTAACGAGGCCCGAATCAACAACGACATGCTCCCCACTGTCGAGTATCTGCGCCAAACCAACAGCATGTGGCACTATCTGAAGCTCCTCTTCGTGGTAGTCTTCATCCTTTCCATCTTGGCCACGGTTGCCGCTGTGGTCGTCTTCTGGCCGTCGCTCCGTTTGGTTTTCGGCATCTAGTAGGTATCGTCTTTTTTAAGGCAGAAATATGAGATACGAGGTTGATTTCCTTGTCATCGGCTCTGGCATTGCGGGGCTGAGTTATGCCCTCAAAGTGGCACCCTACGGCAAGGTGTGCATCCTCTGCAAAGGCGAGGCTGCCGAAGGCTCCACCCGCTATGCGCAGGGAGGCATCGCCGCCGTCATGTACGACAGCGACAGTTTCGACAAGCACATACAGGACACCCTCGTGGCTGGCGATGGCATCTGCCAGCGCGACGTGGTAGAGATGACCATCCGCGAAGCCCCCGACCGCATCCGCGAGTTGGTTCAGTATGGGGTCAATTTCGATAAGAGCTTGGCAGGAGACCGCTTCGACCTGCATCGTGAAGGGGGTCATTCTGAGTTCAGAATCTTGCACCACAAGGACAATACGGGTGCCGAGATTGAACGCGGGCTGCTCGAGGCAGTGCGCAGTCATCCCAATATCGAACTCAAAGAACATCAGTTTGCCATCGATATCATCACCCAGCACCATCTGGGGCAACGCGTCACCAAGCACACCCCCGACATTGAATGCTACGGAGTCTATGCGCTGGACTGCAAAACTAACCAGATAGACACCTATCTGGCCAAAGTGACCCTACTTGCCACTGGCGGTATGGGCAATGTATACACCACCACCACCACCCCCATTGTCTCCACAGGCGATGGCGTGGCCATGGTCCACCGTGCCCGCGGTGTGCTGGCCGACCTCGAGTTCATGCAGTTCCACCCCACCTCGCTCTACAACCCTGCCGAGAAACCAGCCTTCCTCATTACCGAGGCCATGCGCGGTGCCGGTGCCATCCTTAAGGACTTCAAGGGTAATGAGTTTATGCACAAATATGACTCTCGCCTATCGCTCGCACCCCGCGACATCGTAGCCCGTGCAATCGACAATGAGATGAAGATTGCCGGTGTTGACCATCTTTATCTGGATGCCCGAAGCATAGGCAAGGATGAACTGATCAATGGTTTCCCGACCATCTATGCCAAATGCCTGGAGCTGGGAATTAATATCACCAAGGACATGATTCCTATCCGACCGGCTGCGCATTATCAATGCGGTGGAATCAAGGTGAACCGCGATGGCGAGTCGTCCATCCATCACCTCTACGCTGCTGGCGAATGCGCCTGCACTGGACTTCACGGTGGCAACCGCTTGGCGAGCAACTCACTCCTCGAGGCGGTGGTTTACGCCCACAATGCAGCCATGAGCGCCATAGAGCGCGTCAAAGGACGTGAATTGTGCCATCAGGTACCCGATTGGAACGCCGAGGGCATGGTGCTTAATGAGGAGATGGTGCTTATCACTCAGACCAAGCGCGAGTTGCAGGAACTGATGTGGAATTATGTGGGCATTGTGCGCAGCGACCTGCGTCTGCAGCGTGCCTTCGACCGCCTCAACCTCATATTCCGCGAGACGGAGGATCTCTACAACCGTTCGGTGCTCACCGAGGAGCTGAGCGAGTTGCGTAACCTCATCGCCTGCGCCTACCTTATCATCAAGATGGCACGTGCCCGCCGCGAGAACGTGGGACTCCATTATAGCATCGACCTTCTTAGAAAAAGCTGACTCCCGCCTACGGACTTGATTGCCGCAAGGCCTGGCTGGGAATAACGGCAGGCGGGTGCAGTAGTGAGAATACATACGATACAATTTACTCTTATTTATGGATTTCGACGAAATCATCCTCCGCAAGGGTACTAATTGCGTCAAACACGACGCTCTCCAACAGTTCTTTGGCAGTGACGATCTGCTCCCTATGTGGGTGGCGGATATGGATTTCCGCTCGCCCGACTTTGTGATGGAAGCCCTACGCCGCCGTTGCGAGCATGAGGTGTTGGGCTATCCTACGGCGCCCGATAGCTATTGGCATGCAGTGATAGACTGGCTTTGGCGCCACTATCATATTACTGCCCTTCGCGATGAGTTACACTTCATCCCTGGCATCGTGGCTGGAATAGCTTTTGTGCTGCAAGCAATGACCCATCCAGGTGACGGTATTCTGGTCACTACGCCCGTGTATCCTCCATTTCTTACGCTGCCCAAGAATGGTCAGCGACAGCTCGTATGCAGTCCCCTCAAGGTGGTCGACGGGCGTTTTGCCATCGACTTCGACGACTTCGAGTGGCGTGCCCGCCAGTCCCGTTGGCTGGTGCTCAGCAATCCCCATAATCCCGGCGGCACGGTTTGGGATAAAGAGACGCTGAGTCGCATTGCCGATATTTGCTATCGCAACAATGTGAATGTTATCTCCGACGAGATACATGCCGACATGACGTTGCCACCCCATCAACATACCAGCTTCAGCACCGTCAGCGACAACGCCCGCAATATCTCCATCACCTTTATCGCTCCAAGCAAGACGTTCAATATCGCAGGATTGGGCAGTTCGGTTTGTTACTGTCCTAATGAACAATTGCGTCAGCGTTTCTTTGGTTATTTGGATGGCTATGGATTGGCTGGTGGCGATATATTTGCCTATGTTGGAGCCGAAGCGGCCTATAGTCATGGGGAAGAGTGGCTTCAACAGTTGCTTGTCTATTTGAAGGGCAATGTGGAGTGCCTGCGCACTTTCCTTGCCGAGCGGTTGCCACAGGTAAAGGCAGTGCTTCCTGAGGCTTCGTATTTGGCATGGCTTGATTTCTCAGCCATGGGGCTCGACCATGAGGAAATACGCAGTCGGTTGCTGCAGCGTGCCCATGTGGCTCTCAACGATGGTACTACCTTTGGCGGCAACGACTACCGTGGCTGCTTCCGCATCAACTTAGGTTGCCCACGCGCCACGCTGCTTGAGGCCCTTGAGCGGATAGCATCCTGCTTTTAGTAATTTGCCATAGACAGACCTGAAAAAACGAGATTGATTGTAAAGCCGGTATAATAACCGATTTGGGTTTAAATGCAAATGCCCGCAGAGGGAGAATCCTGCGGGCATTTGTATAAGTGTGAGGTAAAGAGACTGCTATTACAGTTCGTTGCTACCAGCATTGCGAACTAGACGGACAGCGAAGCCACGTTTCCATAAGGCATTATCATTTTCGGTCGAGGCGGAAGGGTCGGCGTCATTTGCAAATGATAGACGATATGCGTAGGAGCCAGAATTGTAGTGGCTAAAAGTGGATGTCCAATAATAACCAATTGTAGTAGTATTATTAATATACCATGTAGGGTAAAGATACCCAGTAATGGGCAAGAATATTGCTCCTAATGCTTCTAGATATTGCCAAGTGGTTGCATCAATAGTGTTGCTGGTATAACGAGAGGATGTACCGTATGTGAGAGAAATAATGGTGCTAGGGCAATTCCATTCATCAGGAACTAGTATAAGTCCTTTTGTGCCAGCAACGGTGGCTTTAGCCCATTTTTCATTTGCACCATCTCTTGTATTGAGCAGGTATGCCCATTCATCCTTTGTTAAGGTTCTCCAAAGATTACGATTATTCCCTCCATTTGATATAGAGCAATTTACCCCCCAGTCATTATCGGTTTTTGAAATATTTGTAATACCATTGAATGGAAAGTCTAATTTGTGTGGATAGAAATTATTTTTACCACTTGACCCCCAAAGAAACAGGTCAACCCAATGAGTGCTGTCGGCATTGTAATAGGTGCCTGTTATTTGGCTTGTAGTAGAGCTGGTTGTCCAATCTTCAGTGAAGATATGGTCATATTGATTCTCAGCAAATCTCCAGTGATGGGGAGCGCTGTTCTCGTCCATGGCGCGGTATTGAAGGTTGCCTTGGGAGAATTGGACCTTTTGGGTAGAGGATACTGAGAAGAATCCCCCTTTGGCCCCAGCGGCACGAGTGAAGTTGAGTGAGAAGGTTTGGGTAGGGGTCAAGTTAATAAGGGTGTATTGGCTGCGCAAAATATTTAGTGTATTTCCATTACCTAGGGTCAAGGTGCTGGTTTTGCCATCGGCTGTATATATCTTGATTACTAATGAAGGATATGTCCCTGCTGGTAGAGGAATAAAGAAGTTGTGTGGGGTTGAGATGTCTACAAGTGTTTTCAAAGTGACGCTTTTTTCTTGGACACTCGGAGTACCTGTATATGATAAGGTGGGATCATTATCACCGGAAATGCTGAACGTTCCATTGACTTTTTGGTCGGTAGTGAGGGTTATTTTCCTTATGTAGGTGACAGTGTTGGGTGTGGATAGTTGAAGACAGACCATGCCACATAGATTCTTGAATTTCAGTAGGGTGGAGGAGGACTTGGCATACATAGGAAATCCAATCAGGTTACCTTCTGCGTCGGTGGAGTAGGTGGCGGGAAGGGTCACGCTAGTAGGACTTTCATAGATGCTGGCAGGTGAAAAGGCATAGTAATCGCCAGAGAATGATCCGTTTGTGACGTCAGAGTTTCCATCTTCCACAAGATAGGTCAGTATGGCGGTATTGTTATCCGACACTTGGGTTGCACAATAACGTCCCATCGAATAGTCGGAGCTGTTTTCTATCTGTCTTGTGGCGGCGATGGTGTCATTTAGCATCCAGTGAAACTGTTTATTACTAAATACCACTTTGCTTCCACGGCTCGAGTATCCCTCCATAGTGGCAGAGAAGGTACCTTTCGCCAACTGCTCCTTTTGGCACGAACAAACTATGGCCGCCATTGCCATCACTAGGACACATAGAATCCCATTCCCTATAAGTTGCTTTCTCATATTCTTCTGTTTTATAGGGTTTATATTTGGGTGAAATGACTTCCGCTTAAGGCGTGCTGCTCATTTTCTCGCATGGGCTCAAATCCTTGGCCTGCTTTAGAACCTTCGGAGGAAAGGTTAGTGCCAAGTTCAACGGTAAAACGTACTACCTTGATTTGGGGTTCAGTGTATGGATGTTTGCTCATACTATTGGGGTTAAGTTGATTCATGTGTTTCTACTTGTAACGATTCTACTAAAGAGAATCTAAAATGTTTAACGCACCACCTATTGTTTTATTGTACAAAATGGTCTTTTTTTTTAGGAAGTCCTTTTTCTCGCGATAGGACCCTTGATTGCAGCAGGTATGGCGTTCATTAGAAAATCCGAAAGTACCTCTTTGTGGGGGGGGGTAGTATTTTATGGGGCGTACACGGAAGTACGCCCATACAGTGTGGAATCTACTTTTTATCGTTGGCGGATTCTTCGAAGACTTTGAGCAGGGCCTTGCCGGACTATTCCATATATAGGTGGCGGCGTTGAAGGGCGGTGAGCACACTTTCGGAAGACACAGGATTGAGACCACGAAAAGTGGTACGTGATTTTAGTTCAGCAAGGGACATCGTGAGCAATAATTTAGCAATGCACTCGTCGGCAAACGAATTACTCACAACGTCCACGCCAGTAAAATCAAGGACCACGCGCTCGTTCCCTTCAAGTAGTGGCATCAGGCACTCTCGCACTTTCTGCCCAAGAGATCGAGTGCCCAGGTTTTTGCCATAGTCAATGAACTTAAATGTTACCATAGTTCTTTCAACTCATTGTCAATTAAAAATGTCTCATTATATTGTTCCGCTACATTGGTTCGGTTCGCAACCACTTCTGAAGGATTTATTTCCTTGTCAGTTTGTAGTTTTAAATAGATGATGGTCCCATGCCATGTGTCGCTTGCATTGATAGTGGTTTTGCCGTCTTGCAACTGTAATGTATGGTCGCCCGAACGGATGTTGAACCGTAGTCCAGCATCTCTGACGAGGAGCGATGTAGAATAGAGGCCAAAACCCATTCCCTTTCCATCGGTAACGGAATCTTGGATACACATCTCCAAAGCCTCTGGTTCTGTTAGTGTGGCATATTTATCATTCTCGGTCAGCGATTTGTGGATGCCTTGTCCATCATCAGCTACTAGCATACTCAATGTGTGTTTTTGAGGGCTATATTGAGTGATGACAGTGCCGAGTTCCTTGCCTGAATGTGTGAGCACATTGTCAAGTATCTCATAGAAACAATAGTTCAATGCTTGTAACAATGTTGTTTCAATATTGACATGCTGCGACAACGTTTCAATCACTCGTTCGTAAACATCATATATGTTCTTCTCGTCGAAAACATCTATCGCAACGTCATCGCTATCAGAGGCAAAATACTGCTTTATAAGCGTTGAGACATTCATGCAGACAATTCTTTAATTAGAAGCCAGAAGCCCCTCTCGAGACTTCTGGCTTGGGGTTTTACGAAAAGACTACTCTTCCTCGTTGGCGGCTTCCTCGTAGGCTTTGAGCAGAGCCTGCTGGACGTCGGTGGGAACGAGTTCATAGCTGCTGAATGTCATGGTGAAGGTACCGCGGCCGCTGGTGAGTGAACTCAGGGCGGTGCAGTAGCGGTTCATCTCGGCGAGAGGGGCTTTGGCGCGGAGGGTGGTGTATTTGCCCTCGGCATCCATGCCCATGACGATGGCGCGGCGACCTTGCAGGTCGGTCATCACGCCGCCTTGGCTCTCGGTGGGGACGGTGACGGCTACGTCGTAGATGGGTTCTTTAATTTTGGGGGCTGCCAGCTTGAAGGCTTCGCGGAAAGCGGTACGGCCAGCGATCTTGAAGGCGGTTTCGTTGGAGTCCACGGGGTGCATCTTACCATCGAAGATGTTGACCACAATGTCGCGGGCGTAGGAACCGGTCAGAGGACCCTGCTCCATCTTCTCCATGATACCCTTGAGGATGGCAGGCATGAAGCGTGCGTCGATGCTACCACCTACAATGCAGTTGTTGAACACCAGCTTGCCACCCCACTCCAGCGGATATTCTTGGGTGTCGCGGATGGGATACTTGGTCTGGTTGGGCATGCCTTCGTAGTAAGGCTCGATGAGCATGTGCACCTCACCAAACTGGCCGCTACCACCCGACTGTTTCTTGTGGCGGTACATGGCCTCGGCGCTCTTGGTGATGGTCTCGCGGTAAGGCACGTTGGGGGCGGTGAAGTTGACTCCCAGTTTATACTGGTTCTCGAAATACCACTTCACGGTATTCAGGTGCAGCTCGCCTTGGCAGCCCAGGATAACCTGACGCAGCTCGCGGCTGTTCTCGAGCGACAGGCTGCGGTCGTAGGTGGCGAGGTCTTTCAGTGCGGCACCCACCTTCTCGTCGTCGTTGTTGTTGGCTGCCTTAACGGCCACTTGGTAGATAGGAGTCGGGAATTCGATCTCGGTCACCACATCGTTGGTGTTCTTAGGAGTGGTGAGGGTGTGGTTGATCTTCACATCCTTCAGCTTGATAGTGCAGACGATATCGCCGTCGCAAGCCTTCTCAACACGCTGACGGTCCTTGCCGCTGCACACCAGCACCTGGCTCACGCGCTCCTTGCTTTGGTTGCAGGCGTTGATGACATCCTGTGCCTCAGCCAACTCACCATCGTAGATACGGAGGTAGGTGATTTCGCCCAGGTTCTTATCTTTAGCACTCTTGAAGGCAAATGCCACGGTGGGGTTAGCATTGTCGCATTTAAGCTCTTTGCCTTCCTTGGTTTTCTTGGGCTCGGCTACCTCGTTGGGGGCAGGCACGTTCTGGCAGATGAACTCCAGCAGACGGGCAACACCCATGTTCTCCTTAGCACTGCTGCAGAGGATGGGGAAGAGATCGCGCTTGTCGATAGCAAGTTTTAGGGCCTTGGTCAGCTCCTCGGGGGTGAGGTCGCCGTTCTCAAAGTATTTCTCCATCAGCTCGTCGTCGGCGGCAGCGGCTTCCTCAACGAGGGCCTCGCGCATCTCGGCGGCACGGTCGGCATAGGCGGCGGGGATATCTTCCTCGGTGGCCTTGCCGTCCTTGAAGGTGTACATCTTGTTGGCGACGATGTCGACCACTTGGTTGAATCCTAAACCGGCATTGGTGGGGAACTGGAGGACGGTGCACTTGGAACCGAAGAAGTCTGTGAGTTGGTTGACGCGGTCGTCGAAGTTGGCTTTCTCGGCGTCAAGATGGTTGATGACGAAGAGCATCGGGGTGTCGAGCTTAGAGGCATAGCGGTTTGCTACCTCGGTGCCGACTTCGACACCGCTCTGGGCATTCACCACCACCACAGCTGCTTCGACCACGTTGAGGGCTGCAGCCAGCTCGCCTTGGTAGTCGGCAAAGCCGGGGACGTCGAGGATATTCACTTTCTTGCCACCAAACTCGGTGTACATCAAAGTTGTTTCGACTGAGTATTTGCGGTCGAGCTCGATGTCGCGATAGTCGCTAATGGTGTTTTTGTTGTCGACGCTTCCGCGGCGGTTAATGAGGCCGCCACAGAATGCCATGGCCTCGGCCATGGTGGTCTTACCCGATTTGGCACCGCCTACGAGGGCGATGTTGCGGATGTCGTTAGTCTGGTAAATTTTCATTGTATGTATTATATTTATTAATTTTTATCTACTTGTGCATGAGTATAATATCGGTAAAAGGCGGTACCTTTTACTCCAATAAATTGAAAGGCAAAGATACGAACTTTTTTTGAATTATTGCCTTCCAGCGGCGAAATATCCATTTTTTTGTGTACCTTTGCATTACTAAAGGCCATAGGAAACAGCCATGGGTGTTATTGTAAAACAGAGTATTAAAGGGGCTATTGCCAACTATTTGGGTGTCCTAATCGGGGCAGTGACAACCTTTTTTGTCGTCACCGACTTGCTGACGCAGGAGGAGATTGGTCTCACCCGTGTGATGGTGGATGCAGCCATGCTCTTTGCGGGTCTGGCTCAGTTGGGGACCAATGCCTCCATTCTCCGTTTCTACCCCCGCTTCAAAGACCCATCGCATCGCGACCACGGCTTCTTTGGGTGGACGCTTATCCTGCCTTTCATTGGCTTCACTATCATCGCCATCCTCTTCTTCGTCTTTAAGGCCGACATTGTGGCTTACTATGCCCAAGATGCTCCCTTGCTGGTAGACTATGTCTACCTCTTGTTGCCGCTCACCTTCTTTGTGCTTTACATGACGGTTTTCGAGACCAACGCGAGCGTCCTCCTCCACATTGCCCTGCCCAAGTTTGTGCGTGAAGTGCTGATCCGACTGCTCAATCTGACGGCTTATCTCCTCTATGGGCACGGTGTCATATCTCTTGACCTTTTTGTTATTCTTTTCTGCGCCAGCTGGGCCGTTGCCACCGTGGTCAACTTCCTCTACTTGCTTACCTTGGGTCGCAGATCGTTCCGTCTCGACTGGAAGTTTGTCGACAAGCATCTGTTTCGTGAGGTGGGGGTGTACACCCTATTTATGTCAGCCACTGTGCTGGCGGGTAATATCAAGCTTTTCAACTCGCTCTTCCTGGCCCGCGAGGGATTGCAGCTGGCGGGCATCTATACCATAGCCTGCTATATTGCCAACGTGGTAGAGATTCCCTACCGCTCGCTTGGAGCCATTTCCAGCCCGATTATCTCTCAGGCAGTGTCAGAGGGCAACATCGCCGAGGTGAACCGGCTGGGGCAGCAGGTGTCGCTCCACCAGTTGCTGGTGGCCTGTATGCTGCTCTTTTTTATTTGGATTAACCTCACACCCCTCTTTTCGATCATTCCCAACGGCGACCAATACGTCTCAGGCATGGGGGTGGTGCTGTTTCTCGGGTTGGCTAATATCCTCAATTCTACTCTCAGCATCGCCACCAACATCCTCAACTTTTCTAAGCATTTCGCCTTTTCACTGCTATTTATTTCGCTGCTTACCCTTGCGGCCATTGGCTTCAACCTTTGGCTTATCCCTTCGTTCGGGGTGACGGGTTCGGCGTGTGCCACCCTTTTGGCCTATTTCATCTATTTCGTTCCTTTGCTCACACTGCTCTGGCGTCGTATGCACATCACCCTTTTTAGCCGCAAGCAGTTGTGGGTGTTGCTGCTCACCTTGGCGCTGTTCGCGCTCAACGGTCTTTGGCAATGGCTTGTGTCCCCCTTGTTTGCACACTGGGGCGACGGGTTGCCTATAGTGTTGCTGCAGGCTTTGTTGCGCACGCTTGTGTTTCTCGTCATTGCCTATTGCGGCATCCGTCGGCTGCATGTGAGTCCAGATGTCGACAAGATATTGAAACTTCACCGATAATACCCTTTAATTACCATGCATCACCATAACCTTTTAGCTATCCTTGTGCTAACCCTTGCGCTGACCTCTGTGGCAAAGGCACAAGTGGAATTCTCCTCCCCTGGAGGATTCTATCAGGAGGCGTTCGACCTCTCACTTTCGGCCGCCGAAGGGCTTGCCATCCACTATACTACCGACGGCTCTACCCCTACTATCCAATCTCCCCTTTACTCTCAACCGCTCACACTTTCACCATCTCTTTATTCCACGCGTGACATCTATCTCATTCCAGATGCCCCCGACGAAGAGTGGAACCCACCCACCACGGTGCGCCATGCCATTGTGTTGCGCGCTGCCGCTTTCGACCAGCAGGGAGCTCTCGTTGGCGATGTTGTTACCAATACCTATCTCATTGCTAGCCTGCTGGGACATCAGTTCTCCATGCCGGTGGTATCCATCGCACTCGACCCCTCTATGCTCTTCGACCCCGACAGCGGTATATTCAGTCCCAATGGCTTTTCTCCCCTGGATGATTTCAATACAGGCAATTTCAACCAGCATGGTCGAGAATGGGAGCGGCTTGCCAGCGTGGAGTATTATAATACCGACAACAGTGGATTCTCCCAGTCTATAGGTATCCGTGTGCATGGAGGCAAGACCCGCCGCTACATGCAGAAGCCTCTCAAACTCTATGCTCGTAAGGAATACGGCAACAAGAATATCCGTTTCCCCCTGTTCGACGAGTTGCCCTATACTACTTTCAAGCGACTGGTACTGAAACCTTTCTATGCTGCTTGGACCGATGCAGGCATTCAAGACCTCTTAGCTTCGCGCATAGCCCGACCCTTGCGCCATGTGTCGTTGGCTTCTCGTCCCGTCACCCTCTTCCTCAATGGTGAATATTGGGGCATCTATTTCCTGCAGGAGGCCCCCGACGAAAGGCTTATTGAGCAGCTGGACGATGTCGATGCCGACGATGTGAATATCATGGGCTCCTGGTATGGCCAAGTTGAAAATGGCAGTAACACCCATTTCCTCCAAATGATGGATTGGCTCGAGACGGCCGACCTCTCTGATTCGCTGCAATACCAATACCTCACTTCGCTTGTTGATATCGACGATTTTATCGACTACCAGCTGATGGAGGCTTTCGATGCCAATTACGACTGGCCAGCCAACAATATGCGTTGCTATCAATACGAAAACAGCCTGTGGAGGTGGATTTTATACGACGGTGATGCGGCCTTTGGGGCGGTCAACCGTCTGATGGACCAAGTGATGACCTATCAAGGTGACGACCTCTGGCCCTCAAGTTCCCAAGCCACTCTCCTCCTGCGTCGCTGCCTGCAGTCGCCTCAGTTTATGGAGCGATTTGGTAATCGCCTGTATCAACTCTACTCCACCACATTTGCCTATTCATCAACCTCACCCCACCTGCGCCTTGCCCAGCAGGAGGTAGCACCCGAAGTTACTTGGCAGTCAGAACGTTTTCATATGCCCACCGACTCTACCTCTTGGCTGAATGCTATCGAACAGATTGACGACTTCCTAAGACTCCGACCGAACTACTTTGTCCAACAGATGGAACGTCTCATTCTCATCACATCCGAAGGTGAACATGACTATCATCTCTTTCCCAATCCCGCACATCAGCAGGCTTTCCTCCAGGTCAGTGGCAGCTCCTCTGGGTGGGTGCAATATCTTATTTACGATATGAATGGGCGGCAGGTGAAGGTCCAATCCATCTTCGTCATACCTCAACCTACAGTCTTCACTATCGACCTCTCCGACCTCGCAGCTGGTGTTTATGTCTTGCGTTTATCTTCATCCAACATGGTCTCAAGACTTTTCGTGTTCTAGTATTGCACCATCGGCATACACTTCCTATGTCAAAAAATAAGGGAACCCATTTGTGGAGTTCCCTTATCTTTTATCCCAAATTGGTCATAAACAGACCTAAAAAGGCGAAATAAATTGTAAAAGTCGGCTTAATGACCGATTTGGGTTTATGCCTGGCAGAAGCAAGGTCAGCGCTTGATGATGTGGCGCACGGTGTTGCCTTTCTGCAGGCTGATGCGCAGGGCGTAGGTGCCTGTGGGCAGTTGTGAGATGTCGAGCTGGTTGGTGTTGGTGAATGTCGCCACCAGACGCCCGGAGTAGTCGTAGACTTCCACTTTCAGCACCCCGTCAGCCCCAATGGCGAGTTTGCCAGTGGTGGGGTTGGGGTAGACGGTGATGCCGTCGAGGTCGGCCACGTCAGCGATACCCACGTGTTCGATGGTGAGCTTCAGAATGACAATACTGTCGCAGCCTGCTTCGGTTTGACCTTCGTACACGTATTCACCTGTTTCGGTCAGCACCTCGCCATTCCACTCATAGCTGTTGATGGCCGTTTCATGGATGGTGTCGCGGGTGCTGTAGTTAATAGTTAGGTGCAGTGTGACGGTGCTGTCGCAGCCCGCGGCATTAGAGCTAGTGTAGCTAGGAGTACTAGTAGAGCTAGTGTAAGTACTGTCGTGCCAAGTGTAGCTGTCGCAAGCAGTGATGGTCTCGATGGCAGTGTTGCTGTAGTTGATAGTCAGGTGCAGTGTGGTGGTGCTGTCGCAGCCCGC
>JAEEGF011952187.1_pt1 | contig 26664 bp, 18 predicted proteins | sample 9134171 | NCBI WGS metagenome assembly JAEEGF01 (sample SAMN16246542, study PRJNA631951) | gut metagenome | biome: gut microbiome; feature: rumen; material: AP-attached | host: Bos | place: Iran: Karaj | collected 2018-10 | reverse complement strand
CGGGCCGGTAAGGAGCCGCCTGGAAGGGGCGTCGGCACCGCTTGACAAGCTTCTGAAAGGCCTCAAGGGCTGCGAAAAGCTCCTTGCCGATATCCGCAAAACCCTGGCCCAGGAACCGGCGTCGCAGTTGGGGAAGGGCCCTGTCATCGGCCCCGGTGTGGATCCGGAACTGGACAACCTCCGCGAGATTTCCGGCGGCGGAAAGGACTACCTCCTGCGCATGCAGGAAAGGGAGGCGGAGAGGACGGGGATATCGTCTTTAAAGATTGGCTACAACAACGTTTTCGGCTATTATATCGAGGTACGCAATACCTTCCGGGACAAGGTGCCGGCGGAGTGGATCCGGAAACAGACGCTGGTAAATGCGGAAAGATACATCACTGAGGAACTGAAGCAGTACGAGGAGCAGATCCTCACTGCCGAGGACCGCATATATGCAATCGAAGCCCGTATCTACGCGGAACTCATCGGCAAGATCCAGGGGCAGATTCCGGTAATCCAGGTGAACAGCCGCATTCTGGCCAAGCTGGACGTCCTGTGCGGATTTGCCGTGCAGGCGCTGGAGAACGGATACTGCCGCCCGGTCATGGACGATGGTAAAGCCATCGACATAAAGCAGGGCCGCCATCCGGTAATAGAGACCCTGATGCCTCCGGGAGAGAAATACGTTCCCAACGATGTATACCTGGACGCCGAGAAGCAGCAGATAATCATCCTCACCGGCCCCAATATGGCAGGTAAGAGCGCGCTCCTGAGGCAGACGGCGCTGATAGTCCTGATGGCCCAGGCGGGCTCATTTGTGCCGGCAACGTCCGCGCACATCGGTTGGGTAGACAAGATCTTCACCCGCGTGGGCGCCACGGACAACATCTCCCGCGGCGAGTCCACCTTCATGGTGGAAATGCTGGAGACGGCCATGATCCTGAACAACCTTTCCGGCCGCTCCCTGGTACTTCTGGACGAGATTGGCCGCGGCACGTCCACCTACGACGGCATGTCAATAGCCCGCGGCATTGTGGAATTCATACACGAGTACGGCAAGGGCGCAAAGACCCTTTTCGCCACCCATTACCACGAGCTCAATGACCTGGAGGGCATCTTCCCGCGCGTGAAGAACTATCACGTTGCCGTGAAGGAGGTGGGCAAGGAAGTGATATTCCTGCGCACTTTGAAGGAAGGCGGCACGGCCCACAGCTTCGGTATTCACGTGGCCAGGATGGCCGGCATGCCAAAGCAGGTCCTGGACAGCGCAGAACGCACCCTCAAGGCCCTTGAGAACAGCCAGACGCTTGAACGCGTGGGCGCCCTCACGCCCGTAAAGCCCCACACCGTAAAGGAAGGCCGCGTAGAAAGCGACGGCTCCCTCCAGCTCTCCATGTTCCAGCTTGACGATCCGCTCCTGGAGTCGTTAAGGGACCGCCTCAAAGGCACGGACCTCAACAACATTACCCCACTGCAGGCCTTCGACCTGCTGAGGGGCATGAAAGAGGAGCTGGGGCTGTGATCCTTTACAGCACCAGGTTGGTAATAAACACCACCAGGATTCCCAGCGGGGCTACATACCTCATAAGGAAGTAAACCACGTTGAATATACCAACGTTGACGGTACCGTTGTTGGTGAACTCGTCGCGGACATCGGCCTTGGACATGTACCAGCCAACGAACAGGGTAAACATGAGGCCACCGAACGGGAGGAGCCAGTCACTGCAGAGCTTGTCCATGCAGTCGAAGATGGTGAGCCCAAAGAGCTTGGCATTGGCCAGCGGGCCGAAGGAAAGGCTGCAGAAAATGCCCAGGATCCAGCCCAGGAGCGTGATGATGACGGTGCTCTTGACGCGTCCCATTCCTTTTTCCTCAACGAGATACGCAACGCCCACTTCCAGCACGGAGATGGAGGAAGTAAGGGCTGCCATGAGGATGGTAAGGAAGAAGACTATGCTCACAATTGCGCCAATCCAGGTGGGCATCTGGCTGAAGATGTAAGGCAGGGTGTCAAAGACAAGGCCAGGGCCCTCGCCGGGCTGGATGCCTGCGGAGAATACTGCGGGCATTACGGCAAAACCGGCCAGGAGGGCGAATCCCAGGTCTGCAAAGGCGGTTCCCACTCCGGAAGTAAGGATGTTCTCGTTCTCAGGGGCATAGGAGGCATAAGTGAGGATGGTTCCCATTCCAAGGGACATTGAGAAAAATGCCTGTCCCATTGCTGCGGCAACCACGCCGGCGTCTATCTTTGAGAAATCAGGCTTTACCAAATAACGGACGCCTTCTGACGAACCTGGCAGGGTGAGTCCGAAGATAACTATGGCTACAATTAGTACAAACAGCGTGGGCATGCAGAACTTGGTGAACTTCTCTATGCCGTTCTTCACGCCAAGGAGAATGATCACGGCCGTTGCCACAATGAAGAGAGTAAACGCAATAAGCGGCTCCCAGGTGGAGCTGATGAAGCCGGGGAAGAGCCCCGCAGTGTCATGCGTGAAGCGCAGTGTGCAGGCTTTCCATAGGTAGTCTATGGACCAGCCGCCAACCACGCTATAGTAGCCCAGAATAAGGAGCGGGGTAATTACCGTGAGCAGTCCCAGCCACTTCCAGGGCGTGCCGGGAGCCAGTTTTTTCATAGCTCCGAACGTGCTAAGGCGCGTGCGGCGGCCTATGATGCTCTCTGCCATGAATATGGGCAGTACCAGCACAAAGCAGGACACCAGATACACAATGATGAACGCCGCACCCCCGTTCTGGCCCACCAGATAAGGGAATCTCCAGATATTGCCAAGGCCTATGGCGCTTCCGGCCATTGCCAGAATCAGCGCCAGCCTGCTGCCGAAATTCTCTCTTTTATTCATCCTTCCGCTTATACACTACGAATTCAAATTCAAAACCGGTTTCCGGGTCCGTGTGGGTCTCGGAAACGCTTTCCTTCTCCCAGAGCTCGGGGTCAATCTCCGGGAAGAAGGCATCGGCATCTTCAACCACCGTGTGGACGTGGGTGATGTACAGACGGTCCATCCAGGGAAGGGCGGCCCTGTACACCGATGCGCCGCCTATGATGAAGCATTTATCGGCCCCGGTGAGCTCCGCCTCGGAGAACGCTTCCGCGAAGGAATAGACGCTCACAACATCTGCGTCGATGGGCTCCCAGCCAAGGTTAAGGACGATGTTCTTCCGTCCGGGAAGGGGCCTGCCTATGGAGAAATACGTGGCCCGACCCATGATTACCGGGTAACCGCGGGTGGTCCTTTTGAAGTACTTGAGGTCCTCTGAGATATGCCAGGGCAGGGAATTCTTTACGCCGATTCCGTAGTTGTCGGCAACCGCCACTATCAAACACTTTTGCATCATACGGCAACGGGGGCTTTTATTGCGGGCCAGGGGTCGTAGCCTTCAAGGGTAAAGTCCTCGTACTTGAAGTCGAAGACGGACTTCACGTCCGGGTTCAGCTTCATCACCGGGAGCTTTCTGGGCTCGCGGGAAAGCTGAAGGGCCACCTGGTCGAAATGGTTCTTGTAGATATGCGTATCGCCTGTTGTGTGAACGAACTCTCCGGGCTGGAGGCCACATTCCTGGGCGATCATCATGGTAAGGAGGGCGTATGAAGCAATGTTGAACGGTACGCCAAGGAACACGTCCGCGCTGCGCTGGTACAGCTGGCAGGAGAGCTTGCCGTCCGCCACGTAGAACTGGAACAGGCAGTGGCAGGGCGGAAGGGCCATATTGTCCACCTCTCCGGGGTTCCAGGCCGTTACAAGCATGCGGCGGGAATCCGGATTGCGCTTGATGGTTTCTATCACCTGCGACAGCTGGTCTATGGTGCGCCCGTCCGGTGCGGGCCAGGAGCGCCACTGGTGGCCGTAGACCGGGCCCAGGTTGCCATCGGCATCCGCCCACTCGTCCCAAATAGTTACGCCGTGGTCCTTCAGATACTTGATGTTTGTATCTCCGGAAATGAACCACAGGAGCTCGTAGATGATGGACTTCAGGTGGACTTTCTTGGTGGTGAGGAGAGGGAAACCGTCGGCCAGGTTGAACCGCATCTGGTAACCGAAAACGCTCTGCGTCCCGGTGCCCGTGCGGTCCTCTTTCATGACGCCGTTTTCCCTTATATGTCTTAACAGATCCAAATATTGCTTCATAGTCGCAAATTTAGGAATTTTAATTAACTTTGTAAAGACCAATAACCATTCACGCCATGATAGAAAAGAAACTTTGGGGCACATCGCCCGACGGAAAGGAAATCTTCCTCTATACCCTTACAAACGCCTCCGGCGCATATGTAAAGCTCTGCAACGTTGGAGCCGCCATCGTTTCTATTGTGGTTCCGGACAAGGAGGGCAAGTTGGACGATGTTGTCATGGGCTACAAAACCGCCATGGACTATGTAACGGAAGGCCCCTGCTCCGGCAAGGTTCCCGGCCGTTATGCCAATCGCATCGCCAAGGGCAAGTTTACCCTTGACGGCGTAGAATACACCCTCCCCATCAACAACGGCCCCAACCACCTTCACGGCGGCCCCGCCGGCTTCCACAAGCAGGTTTGGGACAGCCGCATAGAAGGTGATGCCGTTGAGTTTATGTACTTCGCCCAGGACGGCGAGGCCGGCTATCCCGGCAACCTCAAGGCCGTTGCTCATTACACCTGGGGAGAAGACAATTCTCTCAAGCTCGTCCTTACTGCAGAAACGGACAAGCCCACGGTTGTGAACCTTACAAATCACGTATATTTCAACCTTGACGGAGAAGGCTCAGGTACTGTCCTGAACCATAAACTGGAACTCAACGCGTCGCAGTATCTTCCTACTGACGAGACACTTATCCCGCTGGGAGAGCCTGCGGACGTTGCCGGAACCCCCATGGACTTTGTTGAGGCAAAGCCCCTTGGTCAGGACATCAAGGCAGACTTCCCGGCTCTCAAATATGGCAAGGGTTACGACAACTGCTATCTGATTGACGGCTACATTCCCGGCCAGCTTTCAACGGCCGCAGACCTCTGGGCTGCCAAGAGCGGCCGCCACCTGGAGGTCCTCACCACCCAGCCCGCCGTCCAGATCTACACCGGCAACTGGCTCAAAGGTTGCCCTGAGGGCAAATCCGGCCACGCGTATCAGGATTATGATGCCGTTGCCATCGAATGCCAGCACGCCCCGGACTCCCCCAACCACCCGGAGTACCCCTCAACGGTCCTGAGGCCCGGCGAGGTCTTCGAAGAGGCCATCATCTTTGCCTTTGACGCGTAGGAGGACGCTGTTTCCCGAGACACACAGCAATGCCCTGCGCAATCGCAACGGGCTGACTGCCAATTAATTAACGCTTTTCACCCCGGCTTTTTTACCGGGGTGGAAATGTTTAAGGCATTATGGTTCAAGATCTTACAATTGCGCTTTTTCCGGAGGGATATGCAGGTAGCACATCAGTTGTCGTCTTGTTGCCGGGGTCTTACCGTGCAGGAATCCCAATAGTTCCCTTTTACGCGCTATTGGCATGGAGATAATTTCGTGGGGATCTTTGATATAGCCGTTCTTTTGCAGAAGGCTCGAAATCTTGGCATACACATCATCCCGGCGGCCATGGAACTCTTCTTTAATGTCGTGCTCGCTCCCGGTGGTAGAGTGGATTGCAAGAAGCATGTCCTGAAAAGACCTGAAATGGCGCAGCGATTCTTGGTAATCTATCACGGAATATGTGGTTATGGAATAATCCACAAGCTGTCTACGTTCTTTGTTGTTCAAGGTTTTGAAGATGCTTTTCAACATGGTGTAACTCAAAGGCTTTCCGCAGTTATGCCTTGAGGCAACAAGAGATAAAGCCTTTTTCATAGCACCGGACGCATTGCGTTTTATGACAGGTTCCGAAAACGGCCAGCAGCGCTCTGCGTAGGCAAGGAAATTCCAGCGATAATCTTCCGCCACAGCAGTCAGTTTTCTTTCAACAGGATTGTTGTCAACATAAATAAGATTGGTCCTTATCTTTTTTTCTTCGGTTTTAGCAGCATTCCCGTAAGGAGACTGAAACAGAGGCCCCCGCCTGTTACACCTTTTGTTGAATGCCGTAGAATAATCACGTGTGACTTCGCACATAAAAGCGGACAAGTCCTCCTCGTGACTGAAAATCACGCTAAAGTGAAAATGGTCCGGCATTATGCACACTTTTACAAGTTTTACCTTGTGCCTGTTGGCGGCCACACACACAATGGTAAAAAACACCAAACAATCTATAGTGGTGTAAAAAGCCAGGAATCCATATATGGTTCTCTGGTAGCAATGATTGACTACGCCTTCTAGGCGGATTCTTTTTTGGGTCATGGGCGGCACTATTAGCGCGCACCATAATGACAATCTCTTTTCAGCAAAGGTCGCACAGAAAAAACGAAAAAACAAATCTATTTATCCTCGCAAACGTAACTAATTATCAAATAGCCTATTAACGCTTTCCACCCCGGCGTTTTAACCGGGGTGAAAAGTGTTAAAATACTATAAATGAATAGATTATAATTGCGCTTCCGGGGCTGGGCGTGGCGCTACAGCTGCGCCAGGGCATCCAGGGCCACGTTTTCGGGGGCGTCTTTCAGGAGGACGGTTTTGTCCTTGTCAAGGAGGTAGATTGACGGGACGGCGCGGACGTCGTAGAGGTGGTCCTGACGGATTATGTAGTCAGGGTCATAGCCGTTTATCCAGTTTTTGGGATAGGAGGCCATGCGCTGTTTCCAGACGTCTATTTCCTGGTCGATATAGATATCCACAACTTTAAGCCGGCCGGAGGCCTCCAGGGCGGAGATTTCCGGGATGGAGGACATGTTTTCCATAAGTTCGCGGCAGGCGGTGCAGTCCGGGTTGCCGAACACCAGAAGCACGTATTCCGCCTTCACGGAGTGGAGGGTACGGGTGCGGCCGGAGGTGTCCACAAAGCGGAAATCCGCGGCGATGGTTCCGGGAAGGTTCAGCGCGCAGAGGCGGGCGTCCCAGGCGTAGCCGGGTTTGAGATCGTCCTTAACAAGGGGGGACGATGACAACGCCTGAACGAAGGGCAGATACAGGGCCTCATTGCGGACGGGAGAGTTGGGGTCCCAGAGGTATCGGCTTGTAAGTTCTACCATGGGGTCAAACATGCCCGGGGCCTTTTCCAGGTTGGCGTACAGCGCACGCACGGCCTTTTGCCCCATGGGAATGGGAACTTGCTGCAGGAGGGTGGCGAAAACGCCCATCTGGCTCTCTACATCGGCCTTTTTAACCCCCCCTATGGTGAGGGAATCCGTGGGCTGGTCCACCTTGACAAAGGCGTCCCAGAAATGAAGGACGATGTATTCCAGCCTCTCCTCCGCCGTCTCCATCATAACCGGGGCCTCTACCCTGGGGAAAGCGCGGGACGACGGCTGCTGGACCTTTTGCCCGCGGCGCGGTCCGCAGGCCACCGTTACCGTTATTATAGCTAACGCTAGTAGATACTTTCTCATACAATTCCAAAGTTAGGGAAAAAAAGCTAAATTTGTGTCCTATATGAGAAAAACCGTACTGTCGGCAGTCTTATTCCTGCTAGCCATATCAAGCGCAAAGGCCCAGTTCTATACACAGGGGTCGGACCCCGGCTACCTCAACTGGTACAGTACGGAAACTCCTTATTACAAGATTATCTACCCTCAGGGGGCGGATTCCCTGGCCCGCGTGTACGGGCGCCTTCTGGAGCAGTTCAGGGTGCCCACAGGGCATTCCATTGGCATAACGCCCAGCGACGGGCAGCGCGCAAAGATGCCCGTGGTGCTGCACACGCACAACATGTACGCAAACGGTTCCGTGGCCTGGGCGCCCCGGAGAATGGACCTGTTTACCGCCCCGGAACCATATGGCTCAGACCCCACGCCGTGGGAGATACAGCTTGTTTCCCATGAGCCGCGCCACCAGGCGCAGCTGCAATTTGGCTACGAGAAGGGCTTCAAGATAGGGTCCTGGCTTTTTGGCGAGGGTTGGAACCCTGTTCTTTGGGCATTGTACCTTGACGGGCCGCTTGGAGAAGGAGACGCCGTGGCCGCGGAAACCGGCCTGGCTGCTGGCACCAGAGCCCGTACGGCCGACTTCCTCAATTACTACAGGGTAGCATACGACCAGGGACAATTCCGCACCTGGAACCGCTGGCGCTTCGGTTCCTTCAAGTATTACGCACCGGATTACTATACCATAGGCTACATGACCGTGGCCGGAGAGCGCGTATTCGGAGATCGTCCCATGGCGCTCCGGGAGCTTCTGGACTATAACCACAAAAAGCCATGGCGCATTGCTCCATACAGCTTCAAGGCCGGTAAGAACTTCCGGAATTATGCAGAGAAGTTCAATGCGCTCTGGCAGGAGGAAGATGCCGCCCGTGCGCCTTTCATGCCTTGGGAAAGAATCAGCAAAAAAGAAGCTTTCCCCGTGGAGTATTCTTCTGTTATTTCCTTGAACGGAGATATTTACGCGCTCAGGAGCGGCAACACGCACGCAACGGAGATGGTCCGGTACTCCGGCGGAGACTGGGAAAAGGTGATGCCTTTTGCCTCGCACGCCTCTTCCCTGTTCCCGGAACCGGCGACCGGCCGCATTTACTGGAGCGAAACCATCCCGCACCCGCGCTGGGAACTGGACGGAAAATCTATAATCCGATACTACGACACAAGGGCCCAGAAAGTCTTTGACCTTACCTCTAAAGGGCGTCTCTACAACCCTCAGCCGTCTCCGGACGGGATGCGCGTAGCGACGGCGGAATACCCCGTGGAGGGCGGTTCTGCGGCCGTTGTCCTCAACGTCCTTAACGGAGACGTCCTCTTCCGCGCCCCGGCGCCTCCCGGCGTGCAGGCAACGGAATTCGGCTGGATTGGGAACACTCTGTTCGCCCTTGCCGTCCAGGACGGAGGATATGCCGTTTATACCGTCTCACAAAGCGGAGAATGGGACCTGACGGTTGCCCCCATGCAGGCAAAGGTGGTGAACATGGGCTACGGGGACGACTTTCTGGAGTGGGTCTCCGACGCCACGGGCGTGAACGAGTTGTACCGGTTCTATCCCGCAGAAAACCGCCTCACAAGGATAACCAACACTCGCTACGGCGCAACTGACTTCTGCGAGGAAGGGGATTACCTGTATTATATTACCCAGGCCCTTGACGGCCGCCCGGTAATGCGCACTCCGGTGAGTGAGCTTCCCATTGCGCCGGCATCGGTCCTGGACCATCATGAATATACCGTAGAAAACGCCCTCACGGCACAGGAAAACGCCATGGGAGGCGTAGACATGACCACCACCGTGGAGTTCACGGAACCCGTCCGCTACCGTAAGCTCCTCCACCCCCTCAAGTTCCACACCTGGCTGCCCCTCTACGTCAATTACGACGCCATAGAGAACGAGTCCTTCGACCTTTCCTATGACAACGTTTCCCCCGGCCTTACCGCCTTCTTCCAGAACGATCTTGGAACCGTTTCTGGCGCCGTGGGCTATTCCCTGCATCCGGATTCGGACAGGGACAAGGCTTGGAGAAACTCCCTCCACGCCAAACTCACGTACACCGGCCTGTTCCCCGTATTCGAGGCCACTCTTGACTTTGGGGACTATGCCGCCAGGCTGTATAGGATGGGTGAGTACGATATCTGGGGCCGCACCGCCAGGGCCCTCTCCGGCGGCCTCCGGGACGTCCCGTCCTTTGTGGCATCGTTAAAGGCTTATGTCCCCATGAGCTTCAGGAAAGGCGGATTCCTGTATGGCTTTACGCCCCAGTTAAGGTACACCGTATCCAACAACCTCTACAGTACGGCGGTCGTAAAATACAAGATTCCCACGGGAATATTCGAAGAGCTTCCCGCGCATTACAGTTTTGTTGGCTTTGGAGAAGGGCCCAGCATCTTCCTTCACAGCGCCTCAGCGTCGCTCAGGGGCTATTTCATGCTCCCCAGACCTCACAGCAGGGTCTATCCTAAATTAGGTATAGGCGCGGAAATAGGCGCAATCGTCCGTCCCGGACTCATGGACTACTTTACGCCCGTCACATACGGCTATCTGTATGGTTACCTGCCCGGCCTTTACCAGACACACGGCCTCAGGCTCACCGCCATGATTCAGCAGCAGATGAAGGATTCGTACTTTGTGGACGGTACGCTGGACTGCCTTCCCCGCGGCTTCGACTACAGCGTAGCCAGCACCGTTGCCAACGCCAATACCAGCCACTGGAGAGTCACGGCCGATTACGCTATCCCCTTCTCCTTCGGAGACCTATCCCTGATGCCCATAACCTACATCAGGAACTTCGTCCTAACGCCGCACTTTGACTATACCGGCCTTGCGGAGGGCAATCTATGGAGCGCCGGAGTGGACTTCGCCGCTGAACTGGGCTACATGGTCCTGGTAGCCGCAGATGCCACCCTGGGCGTCACCTTCTCCGCCCTTGGCGGCACCTGGTTCGGCCAGTCCGGCCAAAAAGACACCTGGTACCTCGGTCCGGTATTCAGCATGTCCTTCTAGCGGAAAAATGCGTTAACCCATTCTGCATTGATTTCTGCAAATCCCGCCGCAGGGGCTATGCCCGGATTGCGGGAGAGGATACCGGAGGCATCTTCATACACGTTGAAGCCAACGTTTATTACGTTCATTGTCCCGTTAAGGGGAAAGGCCATCACAAGGTCGTGATCCGCGCCTTCCAGGCGGAGAAATTTGAGGGGCGCATCTGCCGCCTCGGGGTTCTTGGAGGCAAGTTCATGGCGGGTTACCCACTTGCAAACTTCCATTACGGTGTCTTCCAGGCCGGCGTCCGCAATGCATACCTTTTCTATGAGCTCCCCGGCTTCTTTTACGCGCCTCAAAGTGTATCCCGGCAGGTCTTTCACAGCGTCTGCAACCGCAGCGGGCGGTTCATAACCGTCCGGCAGCAGCCAAACCATGAGCTTTGCGGCGGGGTCATGGTACAGCGTGTTGTACTTGAGAAGATTACGCGTGCCGCAGTACGGGCATTCAGCCACGAATAAAGAGCCGTCTCTGACCCGCTCCTTGAGCTGCGGATCAGAGGCGACGTTTATGCTCTGATAGCTGGCGGCCTCAAAGGCCGAGCCGCATTTTGTGCAGATTACATCCATTAAAGTTTGCGGGCGCCGTCACTTATCACGACGTCATATATCTTTGGTGCGTGACCGAACTTGGCCTGGAACTGCTCCTTGGCGGCGGCGATGAAGCCGTCGTATAGTCCTTCCTTCACGAGGTTGATGGTGCATCCGCCAAAGCCTCCGCCCATTACGCGGGAGCCGGTGACGTCCATCTTGCGGGCAAGTTTGTTCAGGAAATCGAGCTCTTCGCAGGACACTTCATAGAGGCGGCTGAGGCCGAAGTGGGTCTGGTACATCATCTCGCCTACGGTCTCATAGTCGTCCCTTTCAAGGGCGTCGCACACGTCAAGAACCCTCTGGACCTCTCCTATCACATATTCTGCGCGGAGGAAGTCTTCCTGGGGGATTTCTTCGCGGACTTCGTCCAGCCAGAGACGTTTGGCGTCTGAAAGGAATTCTACCTCAGGGTGATTCTTGCGGATTGCTGCGGCCGCATTCTCACAGGAGGCGCGGCGCTTGTTATATGCGCTGGAGGCCAGCTCATGCTTTACGCAAGAATCTATGAGAACCAGCTTGTAGCCCTTGGGGTGGAAGGGGAAGTATTTATATTCCAGGGTTTTGCAGTTGAGGCGAATAAGGGCGCCCTCCTTGCCGAAGACCGATGCGAACTGGTCCATTATGCCGCACTTTACGCCGCAGTAGTTGTGCTCCGTGCTCTGGCCAATCTTGGCAAGCTCGAACTTGTCTATATTGTTGCCGAAGATATCGTTGAGGGCAAAGGCGAAGCAGCTTTCCAGGGCTGCGGAGGAGCTGAGGCCGGCGCCAAGCGGAACGTCTCCGGCAAACACGGCGTTGAAGCCTTCCACCTTGCCGCCGCGCTTGATGGTTTCGCGGCAGACGCCGAAGATATATCTTGCCCAGGCCTTTTCAGGGGCATCCTTTTCCTCCAGACCAAACTCACAAAGCTCGTTGTAGTCCAGCGAGAAGACCTTTACCTTAGGCGTGCCGTTCACCTTGATTGCGGCCATGATTCCGCAGTCTATTGCGCCGGGGAATACATATCCGCCGTTATAGTCTGTGTGCTCGCCTATGAGGTTGATGCGGCCTGCAGATGCATAAAGAACGCCCTCTTCTCCGAAAAGGGATTTGAACTTTTCCTGGATTTTCTGTTTCATATTATAAGGTTATTAGTTTTCTATCATACAAATATAACAATTATTTCACGTCCAGCCAAACCGGGCAGTGGTCCGACACCCCGCCCAGATACCGCGGCCCGGAATACGTCCTCAGGGGCTTCTGTCCGGCACCGTCGTCCTTCAGTAAAAACGGCACCCGGAGTATGCTCATGCGGGACTGCACCAGGGAATCGGACACGAAGAAAAGGTCGATGAGTTCCCATCGTCCGTCGTACTTGATAGTCCCTTCCCCTCTACGGTGAAACGGCAGCGCAAGGTTCTTCAGGGGCAGCTGTGAATACGCCTCCGCGTCCGGGGTGTCGTTGAAATCCCCCGTGGCAACGACCCTTACCACGCCGGTGTTCAGCAGGGAATCCGCCAGCGCCGCCAACCTGTCTACCGCCCTTTTCCTACGGGGTTCCGACGCCGCACCGCCATACTTTGACGGATGATGGTTCACCAGCACCGCCAGGTCTCCCCCGGGGCCCGTGAAATGAGCCATAAGGATATCCCTGGTGGCCATTACGGAGGAATCGGCCTCATACAAATGGCAGGGCCTGGCGTCCAGAAGCTTCAGCCGGGACCGCCGGTAAAGCAGGGCCACGTCTATCCCGCGCGGATCCGGGGAATCGTAATGGACCATGGTGTAATCTGTCTTGCGCAGCGCCGTCCCCTGCAGAAGCCTCCGGAGCACGAACCCGTTCTCCACCTCTGCAAAGCCCACAACGTCCGGAAGGCCGCCCTTCTTCCCGCCGGCCCAGAGTATTGTCTTGGCTACGGCATTGCACTTTGCGTTGAACCGTTTCCGTGTCCACCGCTTGGGCCCCCGGGAGGAGAATTCCGCATCGGAGACGCTTGTGGAGTCGTTTCTGTAGTCAAAGAAGTTCTCCAGGTTCCAGAACATGACCCTCTCCTGCGCCGCCGCCACGGAGCCCGCAAACAATAATAATAGCACCCATCTTTTCATGACGGGTGCTAATATATGATAAAAAAACTGGAATATTGACGCAGGTCCGGAAAAGATGAGATTCCCGGAACAAGTCCGAGAATGACGGGACTAGACGTTGAACAGGAAGTGCATGATGTCGCCGTCCTGGACAACGTAGTCCTTGCCTTCGATTCCCATTTTGCCGGCGGCACGGACGGCGGCTTCCGTCTTGTACTGCACGAAATCATCGTACTTGATGACCTCCGCGCGGATGAAGCCGCGTTCGAAGTCCGTGTGGATAACACCGGCGGCGCGGGGAGCTTTGTCTCCGGCCACGATGGTCCATGCGCGGCATTCGTCGGCACCGGCGGTGAAGAAGGTCCTGAGGCCCAGGAGGCGGTATGCACTCTGGATGAGGCGGACTACGCCGGACTCCTCCAGACCCATTTCCTCCAGGAACATCTGACGGTCTTCGTACTCCTCAATCTCGGCAATCTCGGCCTCCGTCTTGGCGGCTATGACCAGGATGTTTTCCGGGCCCACGGCTGCACGTACGGCGTCTACATAGGCGTTTCCGCTTGCAGCCGATGCCTCGTCCACGTTGCACACGTACATCACGGGCTTATTGGTAAGGAGATACAGGTCTTTGGCCATCTGTTCTTCCTCTGCGTTCTCCGGGACCACCTCGCGGCAGTTCTTGCCCTGGAGGAGTACCTCGCGGTAACGCAGAAGCAGGGCCAGAAGTTTCTTAGCCTCTTTATCCCCGCCCGTGGTGGCCATCTTCTCCACCTTCTTGATGCGGTTTTCAACCGTCTCAAGGTCTTTGATCTGGAGTTCGGTGTCCACTACCTCCTTGTCCCTCACGGGATCCACAGAGCCGTCTACATGGACGATATTGCCGTCGTCAAAGCAGCGCAGCACGTGAAGGATGGCGTCGCATTCGCGGATGTTTGCAAGGAACTGGTTGCCCAGGCCTTCTCCCTTAGAAGCGCCTTTCACAAGGCCTGCAATGTCCACTATTTCCACCGTGGCGGGAATGGTGCGCTTGGGCTGGCAAATCTCCGTGAGCACCTCCAGGCGCTTGTCCGGCACGTTTGTGGAGCCCACGTTGGGGTCGATGGTGCAGAACGGGAAGTTTGCGCTCTGCGCCTTCCCGCTGCTTATGCAATTAAACAAAGTAGACTTGCCCACATTGGGCAAGCCTACTATACCACATTTAAGACTCATAGGTCATCTACTAATAGAAACGTGCCCTGTTGTCCTTCACGGTCTTGTCTGTCATGACGGGAAGGAGCATCTGCTGGTGGTACTGGTCGATGCGGGCCTGTGCGGCCAGAGCATCGTCCTCAGTGTAGTAGGCGCCGGTCTCGCGGCCGTTCACCTTGAACACATAGGTACCCATGATGCCTGCGACGGGACCTGAAATCTCACCCTCCTTGGCAGCTGCAACTGCACCTACGAATGCAGGCTCAGTGGTGGCTGCGGAGTTGGTGGAGAAGGTGACGTCGGTGAGTTCGCTAACGGTGGTTCCAAGCTTTTCTGCGATTTCCTCCATGGAGGTGAGGCCTGCTATCTGGGCAGCAACCTCTTCGCAGCGCTTGGCGCTGTACTTCTCACGGTAGAGCTGGTTCTGGATCTGGTCCTTTACCTCATCCACGGTGGCAAAACCTTCCTTGTGAGCGTCCTTGACGGCCACCACGAAGAAGTAGTTGTTGTCCACAGTGATGATGCCTGAAGCCTTTCCGGGCTTGTTGTCGAAGGCCCAGCGGGTAACTTCCTTGGCGTGGCTGATGGAACCGTAGGTATCAGTACCCTCGTTGATGGTCATGCTACGGGAATAGGTTCCGGTGGTGTCGCAAGCGGCCTTGTAGTTTGCATACTTGCCGTCGGCACGGACTGCCAGGAGGTTAGCCTTGTTGTAGATAGTTGAATAAGTCTCCTTGCTGGGAAGGGTGGCCTTCTCGAAGACGGCTACCTTCTTCTTTGCAACTGGTTTGGTTGTTTTCACAACCTCCACGATGTGGGTGCCGTACTGGCTGGTGAGGATGTAGGGCTTGCCCACAGCTGCGGTAAGGACGGACTCGAAACCGGGAATCATGGAATTCTGGGTCATCCATCCAAGGGTGCCGAAGCTGCCGTCGAACGCATTGTTGCGGTCTACGGAATTCTCCTCTGCCAGGGCGGCGAAGTTGTTCTTGTTCACGAGTTTCAGGAGGCTGTCCGCGGTGTGGCGGGCGCTTGCTCCCTGGAACATGATGTGACGGACGTAAACGGAATCAGGAATGTTGCTGAGCTCCATGATGCGTGCTGCATAGAAGCTGTTTCCGGAACGGTAAACGGGAGAGGTGCCGGCCTTATTTGCGGAAACGAAGGCGTCCACGTCACGGTTTACGCTGCGGAGTTCACCGTCTTTGTACCAGTGGTCCTGCCACTGACGGTCAGAGTTGCGCTGAAGGAATGCGCGGACGTTGTCCGTGGAAGCGAACTCGTCGTAAGCGGCGGCGAAATCAACGTTCTGGGCCTCGATGTCAGCGGCGGAAGGGGTAACCTCAAACACTGCGTATTCGATGTCCCTGGTGGCCTGCTGACGGAAGTTGTCCTTATGGTCGTTGTAGAACTTCTTGATCTCGGAAGAAGAAACCACGATGGCGGAATCCTGAGGGAAGTAGGTGTTGGGAGCCATCACGAAGCTTACGCTTGCGGTGGTGTTGTTCTCTGCAACGGCCTTCTTCTGCTCAAGGCTGTTCACGAAGGAAGCGGCGGAGAAGAGGTTTCCGTACTTCTCGGAATAACGGTTGTTGCGGACGTTGTTCTGGAGATAGTTGCGGATAAGAAGCATGCGGCCGGTTTCGTCGGCGCTTGCCTGCTCCATGAAATCACGGACCAGTTCAGGGGAGAAGTTGCCGTCCTGATCGTAGAAAAGACCGGAGGAAGCAACTACCGGTGAAGGATTCTCACTTACGAAGAGATCTACCTCTTCCTGCTTGCCAACGTTGATGCCGGCCTTGCGGATTGTGGGAATTACCAGGTGTTCCTGAAGGAGGTTCTGCCATGCTATTTCACGGTTCTGCTTCTGTGCCTGCTCCGAGGATGCGGATGTGCCGGTCATGAGTTCGCGGACATCGGCCATCTTCTTGGCTTCCTGCTCGAAGTCGGTGTAGGTGATGCGTTTACCATTGATTTTGCCGACATCGTACTTGGTAGAAGCTGACTGTATAGTCTGGATGATGTCGGACGGGTTTACAAGGAAGAGTAACAGACCGAAGGCAATGATGAGCGATGCACCAATGCCGAATTTAGTTCTGATGGTCTCAAGAGCTGCCATTGTGTTATATTTTTAATTTTTATCTATTTTTTTCGCATAAGGGCTGCAAAGGTAGTGATTTTCTTCCAAATAACCACTATTTTTTTAACATCGGGCCTATAAAATTGACCGAATCAATCTGCACCGGCGGATTATCTTCATCTTCGATGAGGAATTCCGTGTCGAACGGATGCATCAGGATGGCGTTGCGCGCCATCTCGTCCGAGCGCATCCCGTAACCCTGCATAAGGCCGGAAGGGGAGTGCATCTTAACGTAGCAGTCCGTCCATATTTCGTGCGCCACGTTGTCCCAGTACAGGGTATCGGTCTCCATTATCTCTTTCTTGACGATATTTTTGACGACCACGTTCCCGAACGCCGACCACAGTTCTCCCCCGGTTTTACGATGTTTGGCCTGGTCCGAAACGATGGTTGTCTCCAGTAGGCCGGTTTCACCATATGCGAACACCTTTATCCCCTTGGGGAAAAGGTCATAAGAAATTGTATCGTGCTCGTAAACCTCCATCCTGGGGGCCTCCACCCTCATTTTAAGGCGGCCGTTCTCCGACTGCACGAAGAACATGGAATCCACCGTCTGGAGCGGAATCCTGTCAAGGTCAAGCTTCTCAGCTTCCGACAGATTTCCCTTGCACGAATAAACGACGAAAGCAACCGCCGCGGCGGTTGCAATCATCGTAAATATGTTTCTTTGAGTCACTACCTGCTGCTTACACGTACGGTGGTGGAGGCGGACAGACCGCCGCAGGATACGGTATAGCTCTGGCCGGCCTGGAGATCATACATGAAGATCTCACTGGCCTCAGGATAGTACCTGGCAACACCGGAAATGGCGGAAGCCACATCGTCGGCGATGGAAGGATCAGCGTTACGAGCCTTCTGATAGTAGTCAGTAGCAGCCCAGAAGCGTGCGTACTTGTCCACATCGTCGGTGCAGGTGGCGCTTGCCCAGAGGTTACCAAGGATCATGTATGCCTTTCCGGCAAATCCGTTGTCAAGTTCGATAGCCTTGCGGGCGGCGTCGGCAGCCTTTCCGCGGAGGCCGTTCTTGTATGCGAATGCAGCGAGCTCGTAGCAGTACTGGGCGTCGGTAGCGTCGTCCGACTCAGGAGAAGCGATAGCCTCTTCAAGGTACTTACCGGCGTCGGCAATGTTGCCGCGGGCGCTGTTCAGGCGGAACAGGGCATATGCACTGCGGTATGAAGGATCCAGCTTGTACATGGAGGTAACGGCCTTCAGGTACAGGTCATTGGAGGCGCAGTCGTCGGCGGTGTTCATGAGCTTGACGATGTTGGAAACCAGTGCAAGGTTGTTGGGATCGGCCTCGTAGCGGGGACCGAAGATGGCGATGAGGTTGTCGCAGGAAGCAACCTTGGAGTCTGCGAAGATGGACTCGATGGTGGCCTTTGCCTTGGCGTTGTCCTCAATTTCGGCATCGCTCTTTGCCTTTGCACCATTGATGGCCTCGCTCACCTTGTCATACAGGCCGATAACGTCGTCTGCGGTGAGTTTGTTCTCACGATACAGGGCGATACCGCTCTGAAGCAGGTTCACCAGGATGCTGCCGCTGGTGTTGGAACCGAGCTGATCCACGATGACGGAAAGGTTCTCGTAGATATACTTGGAATCCGAGCCACGGTAGTTGATCATATACTGGCCCTTGTTGTTCAGGATTTCCTGGCGCTTCTTGGGATATGTTGCCATGCGCTGGTCCTGCAGGGTGATGATGGTGTCTATAATTGCGGAGCGCATTGCAGGATCCTTGATCTTGTCCAGCTGACGGGTCATGAGACGGGTTCCGTGGATGAACATGTTCTGCGATGCGGTAGCGGGGCAGACTGAATATGCCTTTCTCCAGTTGGGAAGGGCGGAATCATAGTTTTTCTGCTTCCAATACTCCTGATAGTAGGAGAGATACTTGAGGCACTCGGCGCTGTCCGCACCATATTTTCCCTGGGCGGAGACAATGTTCTGACCTGCGAACAGGGCAACTGCGGCGAGAAGAATGAAGGTTAACTTTTTCATATCGTCAGATGTTTTAACTTTCAATTTATCAATTATCGTGCTAGACTATTCATACCTTGGTTTCTGGAACCATATATCAAACATGTTGAGACCCAGGTTGAAGCCTATGTAGTTCTGCTTTATCTGGCTGGAATCCAGGCCGCGACGGCCCATGTCCACGCTTATGGAAATACCGTTGTACCAGCGGAAAACCGGGAGGGTCATACCCACCGTAATGCCTATTGCATCCACGTGGGCGCCGTTTACGGTATAATAGGAACTGTCGTAATATGCTCCCGCGCGGTAGGTGCAGCGCTTGAAGAAATAACGGATATCGTTCCTGTTGGGCGTCATCTCGAAACCGGCCCTTATAGACTGGCCTATGCCGGATGCGAAAGACGACTGCAGGCCCACGTTGGAGAAGCCGGGTACATTCTCGAAATTGGAATTACTCCAATCTGAGCGCTTGTAATTGACCTCTGCAGACCAGACGTCCGAATTGCGGAAGGAAAGGCCTACACCTATTTCCTGACCAAGATAAACCTTATCTTCCTTAATAAGATGTTCCTCCTTGGTGCGGGCGAAGCTGCCGGTTTCCAGATAATGGATCCTGTGGCCGCCGAAGGGAGTGGACATCCTGTAGGTTGCGCCAAGGATGACGGAATTCTTGGTTCCCAGAGGCTGCTGGTACTGAAGGCCGGCCTTGAGGCTGAAATTGTTTACCTGCAGGGAGTCTCCGGTGTAGAAGTTGAGGAAACTGTCGTCCGACGTGGAATTGGCCGACGTCTTGTTGATGCTTCCGAAGATGTAATTGCCCTGGACGCCAAGAGACAGGCGGCGCCAGAGGGTTACAGCACCGGCTGCAAACACCTGGTACATACCGCCGTTTCCGTAGGTTGTGAAGGTGTTTGAAGTGGAATAATAATCCGTCTGGGTGCTGGAAATCCTGTACCCTACCTCGCTGAAAGGGGAAAGGCCCACCATCATTGCGGTGTTCTTCCACAGAGGGAAGGAAAGTACGAAGTTTTCCAGGTTGAAAGTGGTGTTGAAACCGGTCTTATCACCTTCCTTCAGAAGTGACAGCTTGCTGCTCAGGGTAAAATCCGACATGAAGGAGAGGGAGTCCCTGGCGGTAATGGAAGCGGGATTTTCAGAATTTACGAACCTCTTGTTGCGGGTTGCTATGCCAACACCGCCCATGCCTTTGTTCCAGGCGGTACCGTTCTGGTGGATATTGCCCACTCCGAACACGGAATAGGGGGAATAACCCACATACGTACCGTCCGTCTGAGCCTTGGCGGCCCAGCCGGAAAGAAGGAATACTACCGTGACGGTAACACTGCTAACCAATCTTCTGAACATACTCGTCAGCTATTAAAGCCAACCCCATCAACACGAGGTTACAAATTACAAAGATGGAACTTTTCATTCGTTTTGCAAAATAATTTGCATCGCCGCCGGTGAACACCGCAATATTCTCCGGATGCAGATTCAGGTAGCCTTCAATTTCAAAAACAATGCCTGAAACCACTCCGCTCTCTATTGACGATATTTCTCCCTGGCCCACCACGTCCGGATTATCCGGTGTGTCCACAAGCGGAAGGGCGCGGGAATAACGGTTGATAGCCTTGAAACGCGTACGGCACCCAAGGGAGATGTTTCCGCCGTTATACTGGCCTTCACCTGAGGTGAAATCCACAGACATCGTAGTACCGAAATCCACTATTGTACAGCCTTTTCCGCGGAATAAGTAGCGGGAGGCAAGGATGGATGCGGCCCTGTCATATGACAGATAAGTGGGAAGGCCTCTTTCTATGAGAAGTTCCTTGTGGTTACGGTCAAGGATAAGGAGTTTTTCACACTCCGCCTCAAGCAGCGTTATGTCCTGATCAGACAGAGGATACACCGACGACACCACCATGGCGGCGGGCTTTTCCTTCTTTGTGAGGGAAAGGATGAACTCCATGGACTTCTCCCCCTGGTAGCGGAAAGTCTTGCCAAGGGTCATCCTGTCACTCCATGCAGCCTTTACGGCAGTGTTGCCTATTTCTATCAGAAGATTTGACATAGCCTACGAAGGTAGCAATTATTGCAGTTTTTTCAAAATCTGCAGGGCTTTATCCAACGAATCAACGCCTCTGGTAACGGTTCTGAGCTTTCCGGAGTCCTGGTTGAACTTGAAAAGTGTGGGATTCTGGTTAACCCTTTCAAGTACCTTTTCAAACTCCTTGGAAGTATAGTATCCGCTCATGGGGTTGTTCACGAAGAACATTATCTGCATACCGTTCTTAACGATTATCTTTTCAAATCCGGTATGGGTGCCAAGGTTCCTGAGTTTTACAACCAGAAGAAGGTTCTGCACCTCCTGGGGGAGTTTCCCGAACCTGTCTTCCAGGCGGCCGGCAAGTGAATCTATCTCGCGGTCGTCGGTAAGGGAATCCAGCATCTTGTATATCCTTATCTTCTCTGCGGTTATATCAATGTAATCGTCAGGAATGAATGCCGGCTGATCCGTCTCTATGGTGCAGTCTTCCACGAACTTCTCTCCTGGACGATTTACCACGATGCCGGTTTCCATACCAAGTTCCTCCATAGCCTCCGACAGTATCTTCTGATATGTCTCGTAACCCATATCCGAGATGAATCCGCTCTGTTCCGCACCCAGCAGATTACCGGCGCCGCGGATATCCAGATCCTGCATGGCTATGTTGAATCCGCTGCCGAGGTCGGAGAATTCCTCTATGGCTTTGAGACGGCGGCGGGCATCGTCAGTGATGGAAACAAGCGGAGGTACTATGAGGTAGCAGAAGGCCTTGCGGTTGGAACGGCCCACGCGGCCGCGGAGTTGATGAAGGTCGCTGAGGCCTATGTTCTGTGCCTGGTTTACTATTATGGTATTGGCGTTGGGTATATCCAGACCGTTTTCTATAATGGTGGTACAAAGAAGCATGTCGTAGTCTCCCCTCATGAAAGCCAGCATCCTGTCTTCAAGGGCCCTGGATTCCATCTGGCCGTGGGCAACGCATATCTTCATGTCCGGAACCAGGCGGTGGAGAATATCTTCTACGGACTGTAATTCCTCTACTTTATTATGCAGGAAGAATATCTGTCCGCCGCGGTTGAGTTCGTAATTTATTATGCTCTGTATTTCCTCCTCGTTGAAAAGGATAATCTCCGTCTGGATTGGAATACGGTTCTGCGGGGGAGTCTGTATAATAGAGAGGTCCCTGGCGCCCAGTAAAGAAAATTGCAGGGTTCTGGGAATAGGTGTTGCTGTAAGTGTAAGGGTATCCACGGAGTTTTTCATCTGGCGCAGCTTTTCCTTTGCACTTACGCCGAATTTCTGCTCCTCGTCTATAATGAGCAGGCCCAGATCCTTGAATTCAAAGCCGGAACCGAGTATCTTATGAGTACCTATCAGAACGTCTATCTTTCCTTCTTTCAGGCGTTTCTTGATGTCGTTTATCTGCTTTACACTGCGGAGGCGGCTCACGTATTCCACGTTGCAGGGAAGGTTTTCCAGACGGGAGCGGAAGGTCTCGTAATGCTGAAGTGAAAGGATGGTAGTAGGTACCAGTACGGCCACCTGCTTTGAGTCTGTAACTGCCTTGAAAGCCGCCCTGATGGCTATTTCCGTCTTTCCAAAACCTACATCTCCGCAGATGAGCCTGTCCATAGGGTACCCTGCCTCCATATCCTCCTTCACAGCCTTGGTGGCCTTCTCCTGGTCCGGTGTATCCTCGTACATAAAGGACGATTCCAACTCCTCCTGGAGGTAGGTATCGGCACTGAAGGCGAAGCCCTTGGAGGCGCGGCGTTTGGCGTATAACTGGATCAGTTCCTTGGCGATGTCCTTGACGCGGGATTTTGCCGATGATTTAAGGGTTGTCCAGGTCTTGGAACCAAGTTTATTTATACGCGGAGCCTCCCCTTCGCGGGAACGGAAGCGGGAAATTTTATGTAAGGAATGGACCGATACGAAAACTACGTCTCCGCCGGCGTACATCAGTTTCACAACTTCGTGGACGCGGCCTTTATCGTCCTTCATCTTTACCAGGCCGCCGAATACGCCAACGCCGTGGTCTATATGTACCACATAGTCTCCGAGGTTGAAGGAACTGAGGTCGTTGAGGGTAAGTTGCTCGGTCTTTTCCACGCTTCTGCGGAGGCGCACGCGGTGGAAGCGGTCGAATATCTCATGGTCAGTGTAGCAGCAGATCTTATCCTCGTTGTCTATAAAGCCGGCGTGGATGTTTTTGCCTTTTACGAAGGTAGGAAGTACGGTGCGCTCTTCATTGAGCATGATGGAACGCAGCCTCTCCAGCTGAGACTCCTTCTCCCCGTATATATATACCTTATATTTATTCTCCAGCTTGTTCTGGATGTCGGATATAAGAAGGTCGAAGTTCTTGTTGAAGACGGGCTGGGGAGATATGTTGAACTTTACCGCTTCCTCATCCTGGCGGTTGAGCGGTACTTCCAGGAAAACCTTGCGGAAAGGTTCCAGCAGGGGGAAAAATTCCTTTTCCCGGTACATGTCCGACGAGTCCAGCCAGACGGTGGCATCGGCCTTGAGGATGGAAATTATGCTTTCCCCGGCTTCCTCTTCCTCCCTGGCGGCGATGTCCGGGTAAATATCGGCCTTATCCACCTTATCTATGGAGAGTTGGGTGTTGGGGTCGAAGGTATTTATCTTGTCTATCTCGTTGCCGAAGTAGCTTACGCGGTAGGGTTTTTCAAGGGAATAGGAGAATATGTCTATGACCGATCCCCTCACGGAAAACTGTCCCGGAGCGGAAACGAAGTCCACTTTTTCGAAGTTCTTCTCCTGCAGGGCCTGCCGGAGTTCTTCGTAGGGAAAGCGGTCCCCGGCCTTTATGGTGAGCATGGCTCCGGTAAGTTTTTTTGCCGATGGAATCTTCTCCTCGATAGCCTCCGGATAAGTGACGATGAATATCCTTTCATCTCCACTTTCCAGCATTTTTCCTATAGCCGCCGTCCTCTGTACTCCCAGGGACGATTTGTAATTACTCCTCTCCACGCTCTTCCCGGACTCCGGAAGGAAGAATACGCAGTCTCCTTCTACCATATTATATAAGTCTGCGGAGCAATATTCCGCGGCTTCACGGGAAGGGAGTATTATAAAATGAAATCCTTCTTTTGCAACTTGTGATAGAACCGCCCAGCGTGCAGACAAAAAGAGCCCGCTGCAGAAAGACTCCTTCCGGTTTTGAAGGTTTTCCCGCAGAAGAGCAGTAGTTTTTTTAGATATCAACATCTACCCTTTATTTTAGGTTGAAAAGCTGTTGATAACCCTGTTTAAAACATGTTTATTAAAACAGTCCGGAAAACGTTTTTCAACTTTTAACAGTTTACCAACAGGCAATTAAAAGCTTTTCAACACTTAATTATTTTATAAACTATTGAATTTCAAATACTTTTAATAGTTATTAACTTTTCAACAAAGGTATACAAATACACCAAATCTTAAAAATAAAAACTATATTTGTATCTGAATTGAACCACACCCGCCATGAGCGAATTTGATCCGCATTCAACAGTAGACCGCAAAGATAGTGAATTCGAGGGAATAATAAGGCCTCGGGAGCTGGATGATTTTACAGGTCAGAAAGAAATAGTCTCAAATCTTGAGATTTATATAAAGGCAGCCAAGCAGCGCGGCGAAGCTCTTGACCACGTGCTTTTCCACGGCCCTCCCGGTCTTGGAAAGACAACCTTGGCGCATATTATTGCCAATGAGATGGGTGTGAACATGAAGGTAACGTCCGGTCCGGTTTTGGATAAACCCGGAGATCTGGCCGGCCTTCTTACATCTTTGGAAAAGGGCGACGTGCTGTTTATAGATGAAATCCATCGTCTTTCACCTGAAGTTGAGGAATACCTTTATTCCGCAATGGAAGACTATGTGATAGATATTCTTATTGATAAAGGACCGGGTGCCAGGTCCGTGAGGATTTCCCTGAGTCCTTTTACCTTGATAGGCGCTACCACCAGGAGCGGCCTTCTCACTGCTCCTCTCAGGGCCAGGTTCGGCATAAACTGCGCCCTGGAATATTACGACGTGAAGGATCTTCAGAAGATAATAATCCGCAGCGCAGGTATCCTGGGAGTTGAGATTGACGATGAGGCAGCTTATGAAATAGCTCTCCGTTCACGCGGAACGGCGCGTATTGCAAATGCGCTGTTAAAGAGAGTCCGTGACTTTGCACAGGTACTTGGAGACGGAAGGATAAATCTTGAGATTTCCCGTTTTGCTCTTAACAAACTCAAGATAGACAAACGCGGCCTGGATGCAATAGACAACAAGATTCTCCGTACCCTTATAATTACGTTTAAGGGCGGTCCGGTGGGCCTTGGTACGCTTGCAACTTCCATTTCTGAAGATGCCGGTACTCTTGAAGAAGTTTATGAGCCTTTCCTTATAAAGGAAGGATTCATCATAAGGACCCAGAGGGGCCGCGTAGCCACTGAACTTGCCTACAGTCACCTCGGAATGGAGAATTATCTCCCTCAGCGCAAGTACAATCCTGACGAAAGCGGCTCCCTTTTTTAGGAAAAGTGCGTTTTTATTACTATAATTGCATACTTAAGACATTATTCATAATATGGCAGATCCTAAACTCATTTCCAAAATTCCCGACGGCCCGCTTGCAGAAAAATGGGCAAAGCGCAAGTCGGAAATCCGTATTGTTTCTCCCAACAACAAACGGAAACTGGAAGTTATCGTGGTAGGTACCGGTCTTGGCGGAGCATCCGCAGCTGCATCTCTGGGTGAGCTGGGATATAATGTCAAGATTTTCTGTATCAGCGATTCTCCGCGCCGTGCGCATTCAATTGCCGCACAGGGCGGTATAAACGCAGCCAAGAACTACCAGAACGACAACGACTCCGTCTACCGTCTGTTCTATGATACCATCAAAGGCGGTGACTACCGTTCCCGTGAGGCAAACGTGTATCGTCTTGCGGAGGTAAGCGCAGCCATCATAGACCAGTGCGTTGCACAGGGTGTTCCTTTTGCACGCGAGTATGGCGGATATCTTGCAAACCGTTCATTCGGCGGAGTTCAGGTGAGCCGTACTTTCTATGCCAGGGGACAAACCGGTCAGCAGCTGCTTCTGGGTGCATATGCATCACTCAATAAAGAGATTGCCGCAGGTACCGTAAAGAGTTATCCCAGGCATGAAATGCTTGACCTTGTTATAATTAACGGTGAAGCAAAGGGTATTATTGCACGTAATCTGGTAACCGGTGAGATAGAGCGCTTCGGTGCACATGCCGTGGTACTTGCTACCGGTGGTTATGGAAATGCATATTTCCTTTCCACAAATGCAATGAACTCCAACGGATCCGCCGCCATGCAGGCATACCGCAAGGGTGCTTACTTTGCAAATCCTTGCTTTGCACAGATCCATCCCACTTGTATTCCCGTTCATGGAGACCAGCAGTGCAAACTTACGCTGATGAGTGAATCCTTGCGTAACGACGGCCGCATCTGGGTTCCTAAGAAGATGGAAGACGTTCTCAAGCTGCGCAGGCATGAAATCAAGCCTTCCCAGATTCCGGAACAGGATCGTGACTATTATCTGGAGCGCAGGTATCCTGCATTCGGAAATCTGGTTCCCCGTGACGTTGCATCACGTGCTGCCAAAGAGCGCTGCGACGCTGGTTTCGGCGTAAATGAGACCGGTCTTGCAGTTTTCCTGGATTTTGCCGATGCAATAAAGCGCCTTGGTCACCAGAGGGTAGAGGAGCGTTACGGAAACCTCTTCCAGATGTATGAGAAGATTACATCGTCCTCACCTTGGGAAGAGCCTATGATGATTTACCCTGCCATCCACTATACCATGGGAGGCCTTTGGGTTGACTATGATCTGCAGACTACTATTCCCGGCCTCTATGCCATAGGTGAAGCCAACTTCTCCGACCATGGCGGAAATCGCCTGGGAGCATCGGCACTGATGCAGGGTCTGGCGGACGGATACTTCATACTTCCTTATACCATCGGCGATTATCTTTCCCATAAGTTTGCAGAGCCCAAGACGGATATAAACGCACCTGAATTCGACGCTGCGGAAAAAGCCGTCAAGGAGCGCATTGCAAAGATATTTGCGGTGAAGGGAACTGAAACGGTTGACAGTATTCATAAGAGACTCGGAAACATCATGTGG
>JAEEGF011949899.1_pt1 | contig 26684 bp, 23 predicted proteins | sample 9134171 | NCBI WGS metagenome assembly JAEEGF01 (sample SAMN16246542, study PRJNA631951) | gut metagenome | biome: gut microbiome; feature: rumen; material: AP-attached | host: Bos | place: Iran: Karaj | collected 2018-10 | reverse complement strand
AACGGTTGCACCTAGCTCTCTGATATTTAGCTCTTTAAACAGTCTGTTTAAAAAATCTTTGTTAATGAATTGTCTTACTTTTCTGATTATTACTTTTACAAAATAATCAGTAGTACCCTTTAGATCATGCAGCCATTTGTATTTTGCAAGATCGTTGTTGGCTACAAGATGATAGATTTATAGCTCGAAGATTTCTTTATTCTTTTGGTATATATCTTCAATTTCACCATTTCCCTGAGAACATAAAAGGGAGAATAGTGAGAGCTTTGTAAGTTCTGGGTAATAAAAGAGCCCTATAAGAATTGAGCTTTTATCTTTGATTTTATCAAGAGTAATCTCTGAAGCTTCAAAGAATGAGAAGTATAGTGTTCTTAAAAAGAGGAGTTCTACAAGTTGTGTATTCTGATATTCTTCGTTTAGCTTCTCGACCGCTTCTTCAAGATCCTCTCTGTTGTGTGAAACAAACAGTGGGTTTAAAAGCAGTCGGATAAAGAAGTTAAAAAGTAGAATCTGAATATTGGTTTTATCTGCTGAGCTCGATCTGCTGTTCTTTGAACTGATTTCACCTCTATTTACTATAAAAGAAATGAATTCATCAAAATTCTCACACTTGTTTGGCTCAAGTATTTCTTCCTGAGTGTAGTAAATGTTAGGAAAGACAATAGAGGTCTGCTTATCATCAGTTGTGTAGACGAAATTTGCTTCTCTATGTTCAGGCAGATCTATTTTTTGAAGTCTTATGATATCGTTTTGTGGAATCAGTTTTTCAATGTGAGGAGTTACATGAGAACCAATAAAGTTATAAAGATTCTTAACAAGTTCGTTTTTAAGAACAGGTGAACCCTCTGCTATTAATCTGCAAAGCTCTTCCTTGTTGTTTTCATGTGCAGCAAAGGAATTTATATAGTTGTAGCAGTTGTTCTTTAGGTCAAGGAACCCCGGGAGCGGGCTGCTTTGGGGAATAAGCGACGCCCGCGAGAGGGACAAAGGCGCCGGAGACACCTGTGTCCAGGCCTACAATTACCGTATATGCCTGACAGACGATCCCGACAACATGATCCCTATCGGAAAACCAGAGCGCTACGACCCCTCCAAGTACGAACTGCTCGTCAGGGTCTTCGAGGCCGATCCCAACCCACAGCTCTGGAACTACTTCATCTGGAGCCGGATGCCTGGACACAAGACCGACATCAACAATAAAGGGCCGTTCTCCACGGACATGATAGGAATGAACCATTCCTACCCGGAAGCGTCGTGGGATGAGCGTGACAAGATACTCCAGGACCACCTTGACTACACCCTTGGGCTCCTCTACTTCTACCAGACCGATCCGAGGGTACCGGCCAACATCCAGAATGAGGTGCGCCGTTGGGGACTACCGAAGGACGAATATGTGAACAACGGCCATTGGAGCCCCCAGATATATGTCCGTGAGGCGAGAAGGCTCGTCGGTGAATATGTCGCCACGCAGGCGGACTGCCAAGGGAATACAGAGGTTACCGACGGCATCGGCTACGCCGCCTATGGCATGGATTCCCACAACTGCCAGAGGATCGTTGTCGAGAGGGATGGCAAACTGATGGTCAAGAACGAGGGGGATGTCCAGAAAGGAGTCAGCCACCCTTATCCTGTCTCCTACCGCAGTCTCACTCCCAAGCGTGAGGAGTGCGTCAACCTGCTGGTGCCGGTCTGCCTTTCCGCGTCACACATCGCTTATGGATCCATCAGGATGGAACCTGTTTTCATGGGCATGGGTCAGGCGGCTGGACTCGCGGCGGCTTTCGCCGGGAAGGGTGATGTCCAGACTGTTGATGTCAGCAGGATCCAGCGGATTCTCAAGGAGGATCCCTACCTCGACGGCAGCGAACCGGAGATTCTCATTGACGAGGATTCTGAATACATAGTCGGGAAGGACAACTGGAAAGTCGTCTGGGGGAGCGGATCTTATGGGAAAAGCTATCTCAAGTTCGAAGGTGAGCCTGGGGACAATAATCTTGAATATACCATTCCTTCGGACCTTGAAGGAGAATACGAGTTCTACGCCTTCCAGCAAGGTGACGGCTGCAAGAACACCGTCTTTGAAATCACGGTCGGAGAGGATGTCAAGGCAGTTCCTTTCGACAGGGCAAGCCTGCTCGTGGAGGGTCAGACAAGGGGCGAATGGGTCAACCTCGGAAGCGTCAGCCTGAAAAAGGGCCTCGGAGGAAAGATCCGCTTCCTGTCTGACGATCCGGACATCCACGCCGACGGAGTGCTCGTCATCCCCCGGAGTTAACCCTGTCGCAGAAGCTGTAGACATACAGTCAGGCGACGTGAAGGCTGCCAACACGGCCGCCAGCCGGGAGGTCGTCAAGCCAGCACCGGCACAGGTCAAGAAAAACACCCTGACTCTCTCCCCTTGCGGGATGGTCATCGTCAAATGCAGACCTGTTCAAAACTAATGCCCGGAGACAGATCTCTACTGATTATCAACAAGTTGCACGTTATCCCCCGGTCGAAATACGCCGGGGGATATCGCATAAGTAATTGACTGTCAAATGGGCATCGTCTCCGCCATACTTGTTTCTTTCACGGAATATTGCTATCTTGACTTGTAAAGGATTATTCATTATGGACAGACGAGATTTCATCAAGAGCTCGGCGCTGGCGACGGCGGCGCTGATGCTGGATTGGGAGAAGGCCTTCGCATCAGGCACCAAGGCCCCTGAAGTCGGCAAGGCTTGGAAAGGCTGGAAGAAGGGGCATTTCCAGGTGCATTTCATCTACACCGGAGTCGGGGAATCCATGTTCATGATATTCCCGGACGGTACGACAATGCTGCTTGACTGCGGAGATCATAACGCTATCGGACGAGGCAAACTGGCCGTCCCGGTGCTCCCGTCACCAGACAAGCATTCCGGAGAATGGATAGCCAGATACGTGCAAAGAGTTAATCCCAACCGCGACAAAGTGGATTACATGATGCTCTCGCACTATCACAACGACCACGGAGGCTGCTCCAGGTTCCATGCCGGGAAAGTCATGCGTGACGGGGTGGAATATACCTTGAGCGGTTTTTCCCATGCAGCCGAATGGCTAACCTTCGGGAAGGCTTTCGACCGCTGCTGGCCGGAATATGACGACCCCATCCCTCTTATCGAGAAATCCGCCGACAACGTGACCCAGATGAAGATGTTTTATGGGTACATGTCTCGAAACCGGGGACTCGAAATAGAAAAATTCCAAGTCGGAGCGACTGACCAGGTCAAGATGCTATATAATCCCGGCAAGTACTCGGGATTCTCGGTCAGGAACATTTGCGGGAATGGGCGGATCGCCACACCTGAAGGAAAGATAATAGACCTCTATGCTGATCGCAAGAAAGATAACCCGCTGTATCTCAACGAGAACGGGATGAGCCTCGGAATGATTATATCTTACGGCGCATTCAAGTTCTACACCGCGGGAGACTTTTCGGACAGCTGGGACCTTCCGGACGGGACCACTTTCGATATAGAGGATGCCATCGCTGATGTCTGCGGCAAGGTCGATGTGGCTAAGATCAACCATCACGGCCATTATTCTATGCCTGCGAAACTTCTCCAGGCCCTTCAGGCCAGAGTTTATGTCAGTTGCGTCTGGGACCAGCTCCACAATGTGGCGCCGGTGATGGAGAGAATCGCCGACAAGACAATCTACCCTGGAGATAGGATAGTCTGCCCCGGAATATTCCCGAAAGAAAGGAGGGAGGAAGATGCCGGCAAGGGATGGCTGGACATCATCCACAAGGATTCATTCGAGGGAGGCCACGTCGTGCTTGACGTGCCCAAAGGCGGGAAGGAATATTCAATCACCTACCTCACCGCCTCCGATGAATCCATGAAGGTGCTGAGTGTCATGAACTTCCAGACCGGGAAATAACCGCTACAGCCCGAGTTTCCTGAAGAAATCGTTACCCTTGTCATCGACGAGGATGAATGCAGGGAAGTCCTCGACACGGATCTTCCAAATGGCCTCCATGCCAAGCTCAGGGTACTCCACACACTCGATGCTCCGGATGCTGCTCTGAGACAAAACAGCGGCCACGCCACCAATAGTTCCGAGGTAGAATCCACCGTGCTTGAGACAGGCGTCAGTCACGACTTTAGAACGATTACCCTTGGCTATCATGACAAGGGACGCACCATGATCCTGGAACTCATCCACATAGGGATCCATACGGTTGGCCGTAGTGGGACCCATGCTGCCGCAAGGATAGCCTTCGGGAGTCTTGGCCGGGCCGGCGTAGAGGATGGGATGGTCCTTGAAATAAGCCGGCATCTCCTCCCCCGCATCCAGACGAGCCTTCAACTTGGCGTGAGCGATGTCGCGGGCCACTATAATGGTACCGTTAAGGTTGACCCTGGTGCCGACTGGATACTTTGTGAGCTCGGCACGCACGGAATCGATGCCGTTGTCAAGGTCTATGACAATACCCTTTGGTCCTTCTCCGGGACGACGGTACTCTTCGGGGATAAGTTCCGAAGGATTAGAATCCATCTTCTCGATCCAAACGCCGTCAGAATTAATCTTACTCTTGATATTGCGGTCGGCTGAGCAACTGACTCCCATGCCGATCGGGCAGCTGGCTCCATGACGAGGAAGGCGGATGACACGGATATCGTGCGCAAGATACTTGCCGCCGAACTGCGCCCCGAGGCCGATTTTCTGAGCCTCAACAAGGAGCTTTTGCTCCAGGTCAATGTCTCGGAAAGCGCGGCCGGTTTCGTCTCCTGTCGTGGGGAGAGAATCGTAATACTTGATACTTGCGAGCTTGACTGTCAGCAGGTTCTTCTCAGCCGATGTGCCGCCGATCACGAAAGCGATATGGTACGGAGGGCAGGCGGCGGTACCAAGGGAACGCATCTTCTCGACGAGGAAAGGTAGCAGAGTCCCCTCGTTCTGAATGGTGGCCTTTGTCATCGGATAGAAATACGTCTTGTTGGCCGAGCCGCCACCTTTGGCGACCATGATGAAACGGTACTCGGACCCTCTGACCGCCTCAATGTCAATCTGGGCGGGAAGATTGCACTTGGTGTTGACCTCATCGTACATGTTCAGAGGAGCGTTCTGGCTGTAACGGAGATTCTCTTGGGTGTAAGTATTGAACACACCAAGGCTCAAAGCCTCCTCGTCCTCGAAATCAGTCCAGACTCCCTGGCCCTTTTCGCCATGGATGATCGCGGTGCCGGTGTCCTGGCAGAACGGAAGAACGCCCTTTACTGAAGTCTCCGCATTGCGAAGGAACTGAAGGGCGACGTATTTGTCATTCTCGGAGGCCTCGGGATCGGCAAGGATAGCCGCAACCTGTTCGTTATGCGCTCTTCTGAGCATGAACTGGCAATCGTGGAAACTCTGCTGCGCCACCAGCGTGAGCGCCTCGGGAGAAACCTCGAGAATCGCCTTCCCGTCAGCCAACTCAGTGGTTTTCACCAGTTTCTCAGACCCTGGAATCTTGTAGTACTCTGTGGTGTCCGGTCCCAACTGGAACATCGGAGCGTATTTAAACATTGAACACATTATTATACACGTATTAGTTTAGTCTATATATTACATCTATTGGTTTTGTTTCCGGGCGGCTTTCTTTGCTTCCCTCTTGGCCTTTTGGGCTTCTTTTTCCGCCTTTTTCTTCTCGAAGCTCCCCTTGGTCGTTATCAATACGACCCCATTGGCGCCCTGCACCCCATAGATGGAGGCACTTCCGTCCTTGAGGACTTCTACGGATTGAATGTCCATCGGGTTGATGGTGTTGATGTCCGAGCAGGGAGTGTTGTCCACGAGGACGAGGGCTTCAGTGGGAGAATTGAGGGAATTCTTGCCCCGGATCTGGATCGTACCGTTTGGATTGACTTCCAGTCCGGCAACGCGGCCTCTCAAATAATCCGCGATGTTAGTGTAGGACGAAATAACCTTTTCGTCGACCTGCACCTTATCGATGGCATAACCAACGCTCTTGCGTGACATGGTCCCATATCCGACGTTGACTTCTTCGTCCACCCGGGAGGTAACGGGCGTTTGATTGGCTGGGCCACAAGCGCAGATAGCGACGAGGCTCACAAGGGAGATGAAGTACTTTTTCATTGTAGTATCTTGTAATACTCTGTCATGAATTAATTAATAATCATTACGGGAGAACAACCGGCTGGGCGGTAGGCGTAAACTTGCGTTTTGACTTGGATCTTGACATGGTCTTCGCCGCTTCCCTATTCACGGCATCATATTCAAGGAACTTATCGAAGCTCGCGCTCTCGCCGCTACGGACCATTATCTGTTTGTAGATCGCCCAACGAGAAGGAGCGTTGAAGAACTCTATGTTCTCCCGCATCATGCTGTTGACCGAAGGCCTGTAGGCTCCCTTAGTATATAATGCTCCTCCCTCATGAATGCCGACCTCATCTTTGTAGCGGTCATCTGAGATGAAAGCGCTCCAACGGATCTCCGTTGGCGAGGACGTGAAGTCAACATTGGAATACCACCCGTAGGTGTTGTAAAGCATGTTGTAATTATTCACGAGCTCCTTAGGGGCCGACTCGTCGTGAGACGCATACTCATCGGCGAGGAAAGCGAATCCGTGGCCACCCGCCTCATGGCGGAGTGTCGGACCGAAGAACTCGGGATCGTTGTCCTCGGCCGAAACATAAGCTATACCCGACTGAGTCCCCTGGTACAAGCTCGCCGTTCCAGACTGATGACGGGAATTGATCAACACTACAGTCAGAAGGTTGTCAACACTCGTTATCCCAGGAACCTTCAATGAATACGCCTGGCATTTCTCATCGTTACCACCCACATAGGTACCGTTTCCGAAATATGTCTCAAGGGCGGTGGAATAACCGGAGCCTATCCTGTCATTGAGAGACACGACCTTAACCGCATAGACATTGAAGCGGTCGCGGAAGCTCTTGTACGGTTCGATCGCGAAGAACTCTTCCATCGCGTTCTTCATCAAGGTCTCGTAAACACCACCGGGAGCCATATCCTTGTCAGTGTAGCCATCACCCATGAATACCACATTGATCCCCTTTCCTACAGATGCTGTCTGCAGGGTCAGCACCTCGCTGTCCTTCGAGAAATCGGTGGAGCTATAAACCTCGCCTGGTTCTTCCGGGCCAAGCACAGTCTCAAGGAAAGGAATCAGGTCTGTCGACGCGATCTTCCCGAAACGGTTTCTTACAGGATCCGGGTAGTCTTCGATCGAGCTGAACAACACATGGCCATTCTGGTCATAAACCTCAGCATGGGGGGATGACATCATGAAAGACGAAAGATAATCCGGATAATAGTAATTATACCAGATACCGTAGCCTTTTTCGTCAACCTCTTTCTTCTGACCTGCGAAGTCAGACCAGAGCTCTCCCGCCCCACTAGATACAATGTCCAACTGAACCGTAGCTATGACCTCAAGGCCATCCTGCTTGTAGATGTTGTAGTAATCCTTCAGTCTGGGAAGCAAAGCTTTGGAGAAGGTGCACCAGGGAGCCCACATAAGATAAACGGTGTACTTGTTGTCATGTACCACCTCATCAAAAGTGAACAGGTTCCCTTCCAGATCCTTCACATAACCTTCTGGCCAGAAATTATAGCCTGGGATCTCAATACCGGAGATGTCGAATCCATAGCCTGATTTCTGGGTCATGGCACCTTTCACAAACCATCTCAAATGCTCATCCGTGTCGAGGAACGCCGGAGGGATTGTCCCGGAGAGACAGTTATTATTAATATTGAATTTATCCTCCAGTTTGACCCATGAATCATAGATGGAGCCGGTGAAATAATTGTTATTAATAGAAAGGTCCGTGATCTTGTCAGAGCTACCAAGGCTCTCTGGAATAGTTCCTGTCAGATTAGGATTGCTCGAAATACTGATATAGCTCAACTCCGTCAAGCCGCCGAAAACATCCGGCAAGGATTCGATTCCGGTACTTTTTATACGGAAATCCGAAAGCCTGACAAGTTTGGAAAAGGATTCCGGCAAGGTACCGGTGAGGTCAGGTTCATTACCTATTTGCAGATCGAACAACCATTCCCCAAGGTCTCCCAGGGACTCCGGAAGCTGACCTTTTAGTCCTGTCCCGCTGAAAACCACATGAAGCTCCATCCTTTCAGGCTGCATCCACACGCCTTCCCACTCGGAGATAGGCGCATCCGAACACCAGTTCTTCTGCTTTTTCCAGTTCGGTCCGTCCATTTTATTGTAAATATCAATCAAGGTACTCTTGATAAGGTCCTTGACCGTAACAGCACATGTGGCAGTGACATTTTTAGCTTTGACAGTCACGACAGCGGAGCCTAGCCCAACAGCGACGACATTTCCCTTGGCGTCAACTGTAGCTACCTTATTATTGCTCGAGGACCAGTCCAGGCTGATGTCGCTGGCATTGGCGGGATTGACTGTTGCCTTAAGAGCGACCGAAGATGCTCCATAAACATCCAAAACAACTTCTGTCTTGTCCAAGGTAATGGACTCTACCTCAACAGGTGTGACTTCCGGCCCCGGCTTAGGCGTTGGAATCGGTTCCTCTTTTGAGGAACATGACTGCACGCTTGATAAGAACGCGAGCGCGGCGAAAAAAGCTATAATAATCTTTTTCATAAGTGGAGTTATTAAGTTCAAAAGATGGTGTAATTATATAATATCTTCCACTGGCTCGACCGCTCCCCCGGCCCCTTCCTGCATGAGGTAGCGGCGCATGAACTCGCCAAGGTCGCCATCAAGGACTCCTTGCGTGTCAGCTGTCTTATAGCCGGTCCTTAGGTCATTGACCATCTTGTACGGATGGAGAACGTAGGAACGGATCTGGGAACCCCACTCAATCCTCTTTTTCTGGCCTTCGATCTTGTCTTTCTCTTCCTGACGCTTCTTCATCGCGATATCATACAGCCTTGAACGAAGCAGCAGCAAGGCTTTCGCCCTGTTCTTCGGCTGATCCCGGGTCTCGGTGTTCTCGATGAGGATTTCCTCCTCCTTGCCGGTGTCGGGATCCTGATAGAGATACCGCAGGCGCACTCCCGACTCAACCTTGTTGACATTCTGTCCGCCATGTCCTCCTGCCCTGAAAGTGTCCCAGGAAAGCCTTGAGGGATCGACGTTTACCTCGATCGTATCATCCACAAGAGGATATACGAAAACTGACGAGAATGTCGTCTGGCGCTTTCCCTGGGCGTTGAAGGGCGATATTCTCACAAGCCTGTGAACGCCATTCTCCGCCTTGAGATAGCCGTAGGCATATTCCCCGTCGAACTCTATCGTGACAGACTTTACTCCGGCCTCATCGCCGTCCTGGATGTCGGTTATCGCAGTCTTGTAGCCGTTGCGCTCGCCCCAGCGAAGGTACATCCTCATCAGCATCGAGCTCCAGTCATTGGCCTCTGTGCCTCCCGCCCCGGAATTGATCGTCAGCACAGCCCCGAGATTGTCCCCCTCCGAGCCAAGCATATTCCTCATCTCCAAGGCCTCTATGTCTTTCAAGGCCAGAGCGTAAGCGTGGTCAAGTTCCTCTGTCTCAGGAGTTGAGCCACTCTCTTCGGAAGCGCTGTCAAGGCTTTCCTTGGCGAACTCATAGAGGACATCCACATCCTCGGTCTCGGAAAAAGCCTTTTCGTAGGCGGTGACCCAGGACTTGATCCCGTTGAGATTCTTCATGAAAGCCTCCGCGCCCTTGGGATCGTTCCAGAAATCGGGAGACTCGGTCTTTTTCTGGAGAATGGCGATCTGCCCCTTTTTCCCAGGGATGTCAAGACAGGAGTCCAGAGTCTCCAGACGCTTTCGAAGGAGTTCTATCTGTTCTCTTGAAGTCATTATCGAAGGGGAATGTCAGGAATATCGGTCTTGATCAGCATCCCGCGAGGCGCGCCATGCTCAAGTCTCACCGTCTCCAAGCCGCTTCTACGGCCTTCAATGGGAGCCTTGGTGTACACCTTACCGGCAGCAGAAAGAGCCGCCCTCAACATGGTCTCGTTCTCATCCCCGATCTGGAATCCATCCAAAGCGTTGTCCTGGACCTCGATGTCGACAGGAATGCCGTCCGGCATAGCCTGGTTGTTACCGTTCTTGTCGGCGAACTTACTGACCATCACATAGATGCCCCAATTGCCGATTTTGGATATGTCCACCGTCGGACTATTGGAGAAAACATTCTTGGGAGAAAGCATATAACCCGCGCAATACTTCCCATAGGTCTGCTGTCCGATAACGGTAATGTCCACATAAGGCGTCAGGCCCACGATAAGGCCTTCCGAAGCCGAAGCGGAACTGCTGGTCACGATGCAATATATTTTCTTCAGGTCCAGATTGGCATCGGAGATGTCCTCGTTGATGTCGTAATCTTCATTCTTGTATTCAAACTCGGTCGAGAAATACGTGTTGAAGTCCTCTGATTCCTTCCACGCTTCTGTCAATATCGAGTTGAAAACTTCTGTCTGGAATATGTCGTTAGCCACGACATTGGCATACGGGGCGATGAGCGAGGCGAGCTCGCACTCGGTAGTCACGAATCCTCCCCCGTTGTAACGAAGGTCGAGGATGAGCTCCTGAACTCCTTTCTCCTTGAATTCGCGGAAAATGTCCGGAAGGGTCTCCATCGATTTCAAGTCAAAAGAATTATAGACAAGGTAGCCTACCGTCTTGCCTCCGATGTTATAAGTCGTGTCCAAAAGGACCGGATCCTCCCAGATGTCCGCGGCGGAAAGGGTGACATCATATTCCACCGCGCCGAGATAACCGTCAGCCGTGAGATGGGCGATCCCGAGGGTGATCTTCTCCGAGTTGAACACGTTGTTGATGTTGGAAGAGGTTATCTCACTCCCATCGATGGTCATGATAAGGTCTCCTCTCTTCAGTTTGCCCTTGTCGGCCGGCCCTCCCTTCGTGACATAATCCACGATCAGGAAGTACACTCCCTCCTTGTTCGAGATCCTTCCTGCCTCAAGGCTATAACCATAGGACAATCCCAACCCTTCCACGGAGCTGGTCATGGCCTTCATGTCATCTGTCAACTGGGTCCAATGGTCAACTTCCTTGCCGTTGGCGTGATAACGGATGTCGTGGACAACCGTCTTCGGATCAAGACAAGTTTCAGGATCGAGCTTCTCAAGATCATTGAATATCTCCTGATTCCAGAGATAATAAGTGTAGAGGGTGTTCAGGGCGAAATTGCTCGCCTGCTGGATCTCCCTTGAGGGTTTGGTCGATACAGGTGTGGGAGTGTCGGGGCCATCGGTGTTTCCATTCGTGACCGGATCGTCTTTGTCTCCACAAGCTACCACGGAGGAAACGGATACTGCCGCTATGACTAAAAAACGAAAAATATTTCTCATGACTTCTGTTTCTGGACGATTATATCAAACAATATGCAAAAATAACATTTTATCCGGGAATATGAGTATATTTGTAATATGATCGGCATATTCGACTCCGGATCTGGCGGCCTCTCGGTTCTGCGGGAAATCATCAGGATTCTCCCGAAAGAGAGGTACATCTACTACGCCGACAACGCCTTCTGCCCTTACGGGGAGAAAACCCCGGGCTTTATCCAGGACAGGGGAAGAGCAATAACTGATTTTCTTCTCGGCGAGGGAACTGACATAATCGTGGTGGCATGCAACACAGCCACCGCGGCGGCGATTTCCACTCTCCGGGCGGAATACCAGGTGAAGTTCATCGGGATGGAGCCCGCTGTGAAACCAGCTGCCTTGAGCTCGGAATCAGGAGTGATCGGAGTGCTTGCGACCTCAGGGACCCTCAAAGGATCGAAATACCTCATCACCAAAGGCTTATACGAAGACGACGTCATAATCGAGGAACACGTCGGGAAAGGCTTTGTGGAGCTGGTTGAAAGCGGAGTCCTGGACGGACCGATCGCCGAGGCGACCGTCAGGGAGAGTCTCCAGCCCCTGCTCGACAAAGGGGCCGACAGGATTGTCCTCGGTTGCACGCACTACCCTTTCCTGAGGGATGTGATACAGCGTATCGCCGGTCCGGATGTCCAGGTTATTGACCCGGCCCCGGCGGTCGCGAGGCATCTGCTGGATGTCATGAGAACTGAAGGCCTGGTCCGCGAGGACGGAGGCCCTTCCCTGCCCGACGTGAGGCTTGTCGCCTCCGGCGATCCCACTCCTTCCAGAATGCTGCTCGACAAGATAATCAAGAACGAAAAAATACATGCTTAACTATTCCTATTGCTCGGACAAGTACCAGTACACGATGGGAAAGTCCTTCTTCGAAACTGGCCGCAAGGATGAGATGGCCGTGTTCAACATGTTTTACCGCAAGGCCCCGGAGAACAACAACTGGGCGGTCTGCAGCGGCACCCACGAGGTGATCGAGTGCATCCTCAACCTCGGCAAGGCCGAGCCGGACTTCTTCGAGAGATTCCTCCCGGGAGACGAGTACGCCGAATTCCGGAAGTACCTTGCAACCATGAGGTTCACCGGCAATGTCTGGGCTCTCCGCGAGGGCGAGATCGTGTTCCCCAACCAGCCGATCATCACTGTTGAGGCCCCTCTCATCGAAGCCCAGGTTCTGGAAACACCTATTCTCTGCATCATGAACCACCAGATGGCCGTAGCGACCAAGGCATCCAGAGTTTGCCGGGCGACGAATCGTCCGGTCAGCGAGTTCGGCTCCAGAAGGGCCCACGGCCCCTGGGCCGCCATCTATGGGGCCAAGGCGGCCATCATCGCCGGCTGCGCCAGCACCTCGAACATCCTGACCGGAGTCATGAACTCGGTTCCCTCGACCGGGACCATGGCCCACAGCTTCGTCACCTCGTACGGAAGCAGCGTCGAGGGTGAGCACAGGGCTTTTGTCGACTACTGCAATACCCATAAGGGGGAAAACCTCATTCTCCTGATCGACACTTATGACACCCTCAAATGCGGTGTCCTCAACGCCATCAGGTCATTCAGGGAGTGCGGGATCGACGACAATTACGCCCCGGGTTACGGAATTCGCCTGGACAGCGGCGACCTCGCCTACCTGTCGCAGAAGGTCCGGAAAATACTCGACGAGCACGGAATGAAAAAATGCAAGATATTCGCCACCAACTCTTTGGACGAATACCTGATCACCGACTTGGAGCGCCAGGGGGCCTGCATAGACTCTTACGGCGTGGGTGACGCGATCGCGACCAGCAAGGCGGCTCCATGCTTCGGAAATGTCTACAAGCTAGTCCAGATCGAAGGTGAGCCGGTATTGAAACGTTCTGAGGACACTATCAAATTGATCAATCCCGGCTTCCAGATCACCTATAGGATCATGAAAAACGATCCGGACCATGGCGAGTTGAACGAAGCCGACGTGACTTGCCTCAGGGGTGACTCGATCGCGAAGAAGATCGAGGCCGGAGAAGAGTTCACGATCTTCGCCGAGGACGACAGGTTCAAGCACAAGACTTTCGAGGCCGGGTCGTACACGTGGAGGGCTCTTCAGCTCCAGATAATCAAAGACGGGAAGGACTGCTCGGAAAAGCATTCCCTGGAAGACAAGCGGGCGTTCTACAGGGACACGCTGAACCACTTCAGCCCGTCAGAGAGGCGTCTTATCAATCCTCACTACTACAAGGTCGACATCTCCGAAGACCTCTACAACAAGAAAATCTCAATGCTCGAGTCCCTCAACAAGGAGATCGCCGCCTTCAAGATCGACTGATTGTCCTTCGCCGCAGGGGCAGCCTGTCCCACAGAAACCCTTCGGGCCTGACGGCCCTCGTCCCACCACCGGCTAAGCCGGCGGTCCCCCCGTTCACGTGGCCACGGGCGGCCACGGGTTTCCCGCGGGACAGGCTGCCCCGGCGGTTAGAGAACGGCGACGAGTTTCTGGAGCCAGAAGGCGTCGATTTGGTCGAAAGTGGAGAGTTCGTCGCTGTCGATGTCCAGGACACCGGCGACCTGACCGTCCTTGAATATCGGGACAACAATCTCCGACTTTGAGGCAGAGGAGCAGGCGATGTGACCGGGGAACGCGTCAACATCGGGCACGACAATGGTCTTGCCCTCTTTCCATGCGGTTCCGCAGACCCCGCTTCCATAACCGATCCTCATGCAGGCGAAAGGTCCTTGGAACGGTCCGAGGATCAATTCCTTCCCATCCGGAGAAGGCGTTCCATGGCCATGGCTTTCCGGCGAGACATAGGCGGGTCCGACCAAATAGAAACCGGTCCAGAAAAAGCCCATTTTCTCTTTCACCAGGGCCGCGGCGTTGGACAATCTAGCGACATAGTCCGGCTCGTCTCCGAGAAGGTGCTTAAGATCGCAGACCAGTCTCGGGTAACGGAATATCTTAAAAGGCAGATGGCAATAACCGTCGGGATTCTTTATAAGATAGTCCTGGTGGCGGCCATCCGCCGTGAAGAAATTCTTCAAGGGAAGAAGTTCCACTGCCAATGGTTCGGCATAGAGAGCCTGGACCTCGTCAAACACTTTGCGGATAGGTGCGGAATCCGCTGGATCGGAGTAGTAAACTCCTGTCCTGTAACGGGTTCCCTCATCTTCTCCCTGCTTGTTAAGGCTCAACGGGTCGATGGCGCAGAAGAAATCCCGGACAAGTTCTTCCAGAGGGAGGGTGTCCGGATTATAGATTACCCGGACTGTCTCGGCGTAGCCTGTGGTGTCGGTATAGACTTGCTCATAGGTCGGGGAAGGCGTGTCACCATTGGCAAAACCCACTTCGGTGTCCACGACTCCATCGATATTCCTGAAATAATGCTCGGCTCCCCAGAAGCAGCCGCCGGCCAGATACATTTCTTTCATTACTTATCCTCTTCTTTTTCAATTGATTCCCTTACTGAGCGCAAATAGTTACGACACTGATCAATCAGTGTCTTGGAACGGCTCACCAGCGCTCCGATGTGATCGAGGCTCGTCTTTGGATCCTCAATCTTCGCGGCGATGTCTTCCAGTTCGGCCATCGCTTTCGCATAATCAAATCTCTCTTCTGACATATTCGTTTTAAATATAATCATTTTTTATAAGCGACAGAGGTGACGGTGCCGGTGACCGTGCCGTCGGAAAACATCATCCTGAAATTGTCGCCTTTTTTCAGGCTCGAGGCGGAGGATAACTTCACGCCCTTGTCGTCGAGAGCGAGCAAATATCCCTTTTCGAGAATCTTTCTCGGATCTCCGGAGGCGATCCGGGACTCGAGGATGTCAAGCCTGTGGGCAGCGTCGGACAATCGACGGTCCGCAGCGTGAACAACATTTCCCTTAAGGAGGTCAAGTCTTGACAACATCGCTGAGAAACGGCCGGAGAAAGCCAGTTTGACTCTTGTCTCCAAAGAGGAAATCCGCTGGTCTTCAGCGATGTAGCAATCAAGGATTAGGTCCGCCAAGGCGGTCGGAGTCTTCACGAAAGTGTTGGCGACCATGTCGGCGACATGATAATCCTTGTCGTGGCCGATGGCTGTGAAAACCGGATAAGGACACGTGGCGATAGCGACCGCCAGATCATAATCGTCGAAGCAGGAAAGATCCAGTTCAGACCCGCCTCCGCGCATGATAAGCACCGCGTCATAACCCTTGGCTGAGGCCTGGATTACCTCAAGGTCCATGATCATCGAGTCCGCCGCCGGCTCACCCTGCATCAGTGCCTCGAACAATTCCATCTCGACGACAAAACCATATTCGTTCTCAAGAAGATGACGCTCGAAATCACGCAGTCCGGCGGCGCCTGGAGCGGAGATCACAGCCAGGGAATATGGCAGTTCAGGAAGCGAGAGACGCCTCTGCAGGTCCATCAGTCCCTCTTTGGACAAACGCTCAACCGTCAGACGTTTCTGACGTTCATTAGCCCCAAGCGTGAAATCCGGATCAACATCGTCAATATTAAGGGACAATCCGTAAACAGGATGGAAATTGACCTGAGCCCGGAAAAGAACCTCCATTCCGACGCCGAGCGACGAGCCGGTGACGCTCTTGAAATACTGGTCGATGTAGTTCCATCTTGAGGCCCAGATAGTGGCCCTGACCTTAGCCAAGACCGCTCCCCCCTCGCTCTGGGACAGTTCCAGATAGCAATGCCCGTTCCTCTTCAGGTTCAATTCCGAGATCTCGGCCTTGACCCAGATAATTCCCGGCACCACAGACTCTATCCCATCCTTCAGCAGGGCTGTCAAGTCCACCAACTCCATGTATTCCGAATCCATTGTCAAACTCTATGGTTACTCTCTTACAAAATTAACAAAAATCCACTATCTTTGCACTATGAGGATTTTTGAGGCAAAATTTGCCGGCAGCAGCACAAGGGTGGCAACAAAACCTGGGAGAAAACTGCCCGAGTTCGCGTTCATCGGACGCTCGAATGTCGGCAAGTCTTCCCTTATCAACATGCTTTGTGGCAACAGCAAGCTCGCGAAAACGTCCTCTACCCCAGGAAAGACAAAACTTATCAACCATTTCCTGATCAACAACAGCTGGTATCTGGTCGACTTGCCAGGTTACGGATTCGCCAAGATATCCAAAAAAGAGAGGGAAGATCTCCGGAAGATGATCAATGACTACATCCTCGGATCGGAGGAGATGGTCCTGCTTTTCGTCCTGGTCGATTCGAGGCATGACATCCAGAAGATCGACCTTGAGTTCATCTCCGGACTCGGTGAGAACGGGATTCCTTTCGCGATCATATTCACAAAAGGAGACAAGCTTGGCCACAATGCCCTCAAGGCCCAGATAGAGAAAGACAAGGCGATCCTTCTTGAGCAATGGGAAGAGCTTCCGGCGATGTTCACTTCCAGTTCAGAGACCGGTGCGGGGAAGCAGGAGATACTCGACTATATTGAACAATATATATAACCATGTACATCGAACACAGAATGGAATTATTCGCGTGCAGGGCCTCAAGGGACTTCGCATGCAAGGTAGTCGAAAGCTTGAACAAAATCGGGGAGCGCTTCGGCGAGAAGTATCATCTCGGCGACTCTGAGGTAACCCAGTTCAGCGACGGGGAATTCGTGCCTTCATTCACAGACAGTGTCAGAGGTGCCACTGTCTTTGTGGTCCAATCCACATTCCCGCCCACCGAGAACCTCATGGAACTCCTTCTGACAATCGATGCCGCGAAACGCGCTTCCGCGGACAAAGTTATCGCCGTCATGCCGTATTTCGGATGGGCCCGTCAGGACCGCAAGGACAAACCGAGAGTCTCCATCGGGGCCAAACTTGTCGCTAACCTTCTGACAGCCGCCGGAGTGGACCGGATCATGACATGCGACCTCCACGCTGACCAGATCCAGGGGTTCTTCGACATTCCGGTGGACCACATCTATGCCAGCAGGGTATTCATCCCCTACCTTAAATCCTTGAATATCGAGAACTTGGCAATCGCCGCGCCTGACATGGGAGGCGCTAAGAGGGCCAATGCCTACGCCAAGGAACTTGCCTGCCCCGTCATCATCTGCCATAAGACAAGGGAAAGGGCCAACGTGATCGGCTCGATGACCGCCATCGGTGATGTGGAAGGCAAGAATATCGTGATCGTTGACGACATGATCGACACAGCCGGGACCCTGACCAAGGCCGCCGACCTCCTCATGGAGAAAGGCGCCGCCAGCGTGAGAGCCTGCGCGACACACCCTGTCCTCTCCGGGCCCGCCTATGAAAGAATCAACGCCTCGTCCCTCAAGGAGGTCTACGTCACGGACACCATTCCGCTACGGACCACCGCTGACACGTCCAAGATCAAGGTGGTCTCGATGACATCGACCTTTGCCTCGATCATCCATAAAGTATATAATTACGAGCCTATCAGCTCCGAATTCATATTCTGATTCCATCCCCTACCATGCGCACCCTGCTCGCGGCCATACTCATCCTCGCTATCGCCATCGCCCTGATGTGCGTGGGAATCATCGTGAAAGGACGGTTCCCCGAGACTGAGGTCAGCAAAAACGAGAACATGCGCAAGCTGGGCATCAAGTGCATGCATGACCAGGAAAAAGAAATGTTCGGTTCTGAACGGCAACGCCAGAAAAACGCGTCCTGCACAGGTGTCATGTCAGACGCCTGCGCGGGATGCGGGTTTTATAAAAACTGATTAGTCATGAGCTTGGTAGCCATAGTAGGAAGGCCCAATGTGGGCAAATCAACCCTTTTCAACCGCCTCGTTGGAATGCGTCAGGCGATTGTGGACGAGACAGCGGGTGTGACCCGCGACCGTCATTACGGGAAATGTGAATGGAACGGGAAGGAATTCTCCGTGGTGGACACCGGAGGATGGACAAGCAATTCGGACGATGTTTTCGAGGAGGCTATCCGTCGCCAGGTCGTCATTGCCCTGGAAGAAGCTGACCTGATTCTGTTCATGGTCGAGGCCGCCACCGGGATAACCGATTACGACTCACAGATCGCGGACCTGCTTCGCCGGAGCGGGAAGCCGGTGGTACTCTGTGTCAACAAGGTGGATTCCGGGGAGAAGATGTACGATGCCTACCAGTTCTACGGACTCGGCCTCGGAGAAGTGTGGAGTATTTCAGCGGCCAACGGCAGCGGCACCGGGGACCTTCTGGACGAAGTTCTGAGGCTCCTTCCCGAGGACACCTCCGCCGAAGACGACCATCCTGACCTGCCGCATATCGCCATCGTCGGCAAGCCGAATGTCGGCAAATCCTCCCTGACCAACGCTCTTCTAGGCGAGGAAAGGAATATCGTGACACCTGTCGCCGGCACTACCCGAGACTCGATCTCGACCAGATACAACAAGTTCGGCCACGATTTCATGCTGGTCGACACCGCGGGAATGAGAAGGAAGACCAAGGTCAACGAGGACCTTGAGTTCTATTCTGTCATGAGGGCTATCAGGGCGATCGAGCATGCCGATGTCTGCATCCTGATGATTGACGCGAACGCCGGCATGGAGGCGCAGGACATGAGTATATTCAACCTGATCGTCCGCAACCGCAAAGGCTGCGTGCTTGTCGTGAACAAATGGGACCTCTTCACAAAGGACAGCAACACGATGAAGGAATACACGAAGGCTCTGAAAGAGAGGCTGGCCCCATTTGATGATGTCCCGATCATATTCACCTCCGTCATCAACAAGCAAAGGATCATGGATGTGCTCGACGCTGCCGCGCACGTCTACGACAACTACGCCCGCAGGGTCCCTACCGCCCGTCTCAACGAGGTGATGCTTCCCGAGATAGAGAACTACCCTCCCCCGGCATGGAAGGGCAAGTACATCAAAATCAAATACGTGACACAGTTGCCCACAAGGTTCCCGGCCTTCGCCTTCTTCTGCAATCTGCCGCAGTATGTCAAGGCCCCGTACAAGAGATTCCTTGAGAATAAACTCAGGGAGCATTTCGACCTTCTGGGCTGCCCTGTGCAAATCTTCATCAGAGCCAAATAGCCATGGAAGAGTCTGATATCAAAAAAGAGAAAACCGGTTTCTTCAGCAACTGGATAGTGAAGAACCTGATCGGCGCGGTAGCGTTTTTTGCCGTCCTGCTGATCGGGGCGTCTATAATGTTAAGCGTCATCACTCACCACGGACAGTCCATCGAGGTCCCTGACCTGACGAACATGAGCGTCAGCGAGGCACACAAGGAGGCGTCTCGCCATCACCTCAGGACCGAGGTGACAGACTCGATCTACGTGCGCAGGATGGCGAAAGGAGCGGTCTACAGCCAGAATCCGAAGGCTGGATCCAGGGTAAAGAAAGGTAGAAGGATCATTCTCACAATCAACGCCATGCACGCCAAAAAGGTCAGCATGCCAAATCTTGTGGGATATTCGATGAGACAGGCCAAGGCCGAGCTGAACTCCCGCGGACTGGCTCTCGGGAAGCTCATCTATGTCAATGACATAGCCACCAACAACGTGCTCCGTCAAATCTACCGCAACAGGGAGATCCGTCCCGGAGTGCAGATCGAGACCGGTTCCGAGATTGACCTGCAGGTCGGACTCAACCCTTCAGACAACATGACTTACGTCCCTAACGTAAAGGGTATGAAATATTTAAGGGCAGTGGACGCCGTTCATGACAACTCCCTTAACCTTGGCAAGGTCGTGTTTGACAAGACGGTCAAGAACTACACCGACTCACTCAACGCCATGGTGTACAAGCAGACTCCCGGTGCGTCGAAAAGTCCCCTGTTGATGGGATCTGACGTGACCCTGCATCTTTCGCTGGACATCAAGGAGAACTACTAGCCGTGGACGAGAACAAGCTTTACTCCGACCCCGAAGAAAACGTCGAGGATGAGGAGCAGGGAATGTTCGAGCATTTCCGGCTTAATGTGGATCCAGGGCAGTCCCCAATGAGGATCGACAAGTTCATGGCCACTCACTTGGAGGACACATCCCGGCACAGGGTCCAGCTCGCGATCAAGGAAGGATATGTCAAGGTCGGGGAGAAAACCGCGAAGGCGAACCTCATTGTCCGCCCTGGGGATATTATCCGGTTCATGATGCCGTACAGGCGAAGAGGGACCGAGATAATCCCGCAAGATATTCCACTTGACATAGTTTACGAGGACGACGATCTTCTCGTCGTGAACAAACCCGCGGGGATGGTGGTTCATCCTGGACACGGCAACTACGACGGTACGCTGGTGAACGCCCTCGCTTTCCACCTCGGAATAGACCCGGCCGCCATACAAGAACAAGGGCCGGCCGAACCGGAAAGGATGGGAATATTGGTGCACCGTATCGACAAGGACACATCAGGGCTTCTTGTGGTCGCGAAGAACGACGAGACCCAGATGGACCTCGCGAAGCAGTTCTTCGAGCACAGCATAGAAAGGCTATATGTCGCGGTGGTCTGGGGCAATGTCAAGGATGATGAAGGCACTATTGACGCCGCGATCGGGAGGGATCCCAACGACAGGCTTCGCTTCAAGGTTTATCCGGAAGATGACGAAAGGGCCAAGCATGCGGTGACGCACTACAAAGTGCTTGAGCGTTTCGGCTATGTCACTGTGATTCAATGCCGTCTTGAGACAGGAAGGACTCACCAGATCAGGGTCCACATGAGCCACATCGGGCACCCCCTATTCAATGACGCCAGATATGGAGGCTCGGAGATCAAAAAGGGCACGATCTACGCCAAATACCGCCAGTTCATCCAGAACTGCTTCGAGCTTTGCCCCCGGCAGGCTCTCCATGCCAAAACCTTGGGCTTCGTCCATCCACGCACAAAAGAGATAAAAAAATTCGACTCCAATATCCCGGAGGATATGGAGTCGATGATCGCTAAATGGCGTAAATACGTGTCATCCTGAGCGAAGCGAAGGATCCGCGAAGCGAAGGATCTAGAACGGACGTCTTCCGCCTCCCATTCCGCCTCCCATTCCGCCTCTCATTCCAGGGCCGCCCATTCCAGGCCCCATCCGCATATTGTTCCCCTTCTTCCCAAACGTTCCGAAGCGGTAGGTCAGCGCCACGATGACATACCTCCCGAGAGTATTGGTCCAACTCTCAGTGATCCTGTTGTTGGTGTTGCTGATATTGATGCTCCTGGCCTGGTCAAGAAGGTCATAAGCACGGAGAGCGAGGGTCACCCGGTCCTTGAACAAAAGCTTCTGGATGTCGAGATTGATCCGCAGGGTGGGATCGATCTCTGAAGTGTAATTGATGTACCAATTGTAATTGGCATCCGTCTTGAACCTGAAACCTGAAGGAGAAGTCCAAGTTATGGATCCGGTCAGATCCGGGGACCACGTCTCGGTGTTCTTGCTACCATTGGCCGGAGCGTTATCACCCTTATTGATGGAATAAGTGATGTGCTGGTATCTGGCGCCACCGCCGAGGGCCACCTCAAGATCATCGCTGCGGTAAGTCAACCTCAACCTCTGCATGTAGAAGAAGCTGCGTGTAACATTCTCCCTGAAAATGGAAGCATTAGCGGGATCAGGATAGTCCTGGAGGAACTCCTTGTATTTAGTGAAAGCCCCTTTATCATCGCGGTACTTCGACATGTCAAGTTTCGATCCGGCATCCATGTAAGAGGTAGACTGCGAGTAAGTCACATTACTCATAGTGAAAACAGAGAAATTGGATTTCGCTATGGGAGAGTTGAAAAACACCCGGCCTCCGCCGTTGAATGAGTTCGGCCCGTTATAAGGGATGGAATACTGGACATTCTTGGAGTCATACAACAGGGCGGACACTATCGGATGCTGGACGAAACCGCCGTTGAGGTTGATATTGAAACTCGTGAAAGTCTTTCTGTTGGTCATCCTGAACTCGGCGTTCATGTTGTGGTTGAAATAAGGGATCAAGCCAGGATTACCGGTTGATATTCTGTTGGGGTTGGAGTTGTCCGGGACCCTCATCAATTGCGATGTGGAAGGTTGCGAAGAACGTCCGCGATAGAATATCCTCACATTGGTGGTCTCGCCAAGGTCATACCAGAACATCGCGGATGGAGCGATGTTGACGACTGTCGTGTCATAAACCTCCTTGTTGGTCTCATTGTGGGTCTTGGTCGGCATAAGGGAGAACCCTAACTGCGCGTGAAGTTTGTCTTTCTGATACTGGAGATCAAGTCCGGCGCTCTGGTTATTATACCTGTTAAGGATATTGCTGGAATAAGTGTCATCCCTCGTCTCGCCGAGGGGATCGTAAACCAATGAGTTCTTTCCCTGCACATTGGAGCCACTGTTATAGGCATCCTTAGTGGAGGTGTTTTTGCTCCAGGCATAGCTGTAATTGGCCGAGGCATAGAAACCACCTCCAAGCGGTTCGGTGTACACAAGCCTACCGGAAAGAGAGGCGCTGTTTGAAAGCTGGTCTATCCTCTGGTTCACGATATCAACAGACTCACCATCCTGGTTCTTGTTTGAGTTGAGCGACTGGTTGAAGCCGTCCATCTGGTTGTGGCTTATATTATAGTTGCCCATGAAAGAAAGGGTGCGGCCAGGCATTCCAAGCTTCTGACGGAAGAGCAGGAATCCGTTTGTTCGCCAGTTCCTGTTGTCTCCGGTGTTGTTGGAGAATCCGGTATTGGATGAGGTGAGGTTATTGTTGATGTCGAACCTCTCCTTGGAGAAATCCGAATACTGGATATAATTCCCTGATCCGAAATTGACCTGAGGCTGGAACAGGATAGACGTGTTCTCCGAGAATTTATGATCCAGACGCATTCCGAACCTGTGTCCGTACGTTACCCTGTTGTTCAATCCGGGAGAATCCACACCGTTGATGGTGACCATGGAACCATCACTCAAATTCTCCGTCTCTGTGCTTCTCGACAGGACTTCCCTCTTGGACTGATTGTAGACATAGTTCCCACCCAGGTTCATCCTGTCGTCGAACAGATCCCACGCTCCATTCAAACCGGTCATCAAAGTGCGGTTGATGCCGTTTTGGCCGCCGCCAAAGCCTCCACCGCCGCCGCCAAAGCCTCCGCCTCCACCCATCATGTTACCCATCATGTTGCCGGAGATGTCCGTGGCGCCACGGTTATTGGTGTTATTCGCGTTGAGAATGAAACTGATGTTGCTTTTTTGGGTGAACCTTCCGACAAATGCCCCGCCCTGGTAACGGAAGTCGTCACCAACCGCCAGAGTGCTGGTGGTCGACGGGAAGTCTTTTCCACCACCGGCGGAGAAATTGCCCATCAGACCGTCCATCATGCCCTTTTTGACGGTCAGGTCAATCACCTGCTCCTCCTCGCCGTCCTCAATGCCGGTGAATTCAGCCTGCTCGGACTTTTTGCGGACAACCTTGATCTTCTCCACAATCTTGGCAGGCAGGTTCTGTGAAGCGAGCTGCGGATCATCGAGGAAGAAAGTCTTGTTACCGATCGTTATCTTGGAGATGGTCTGCCCGTTGGAAGTAATGCTGCCGTCGTCTCCGATCTCAATGCCGGGGAGCTTCTTCAGGAGATCTACCAGCATGTCATTCTCGGTCGTCTTGTAAGAAGAGGCGTTGTACTCGATCGTGTCTTTCTTGATGATAATGGGATTGCCGGTGGCGGATACGCTCGCGGCGTCAAGGACATGTTTGTCCTCCTCCATCCGGATCACGCCCAAATCAAGATTGCTCCTGATCTCTATTTCCTTGACATATTCCTTATAGCCAAGCAGTTCGGCTTTAAACACGTACTTGCCATGGACTATTTTCTCGATGACGACTTTACCTTCAGCGTCGCTCAAAGCGTATTTATAAGGCTTGCTGGAATTCGGTTTCGAGATGGAGACAGTGGCGAAAGGCACAGGCTCTCCGTTCTGGTCCTCCAGGACTCCCTTAAGGGAGGAAAAGTTCTGTTCAGCAGCCACCGCGGCAACCGATATCACACCGGCCAGGATAGCGATAAATCTCTTGAAGTTCATACAATAAATAATTCAAACACTAGTTTGACAACGGTGAAGGCTTACGGTTTAATTTTATATGATAAAAAAAGATTATTTAACCCTGTCCGGATTAGCCTTGATGAAGTTTTCCCAGCTGGAGGAAGACTTCACTCCCGCCAAAGGACTTGAAGTTGAATAATAATGGCAAAGGGCAATAGCCAGGGCGTCCGTGGCGTCCAGATGCTCGGCTTTGATCTCGACCTCGAGGGTCTTACGTATCATCATCGACACCTGTTCCTTCGAGGCGGCGCCGTTGCCAGTGATCGCTTGTTTAGCTTCGCGGGGGGCATATTCATGGACCTCGGTAATACCATATACCATCGCGGCTATCATGGCGGCTCCCTGGGCGCGGCCGAGTTTCAGCACAACCTGGGCGTTTTTCCCGTAGAACGGGGACTCAAGGGCCATCTCGGTGCCATGGTAGGTCTTACAGACCTCACTGACAGTGTCGTAGATCTGGCGGAGTTTGGAATATGCGTCCTTTTCCTTTCGGAGGTCGAGCACGCCCATGTCAACAAATACAGGCTTATTGTCAATGACATCGATTACCCCGAAACCAAGCAAGTTGGTTCCGGGGTCGATGCCTATGATTGTTCTTTTCTCCATCCAGGATGTTAACCGATCTTGTCGAAACCGGTGTACGGACGAAGAGCCTCAGGGATGATGATCCCGTCCTCGGTCTCGTTGTCCTCAAGAAGGGCGGCGACCACCCTCGGGAGAGCCAGCGAACTGCCGTTCAGAGTGTGGCAAAGCTGGATCTTGCCTTCCTCGTCGCGGTAGCGCAGATGGAGCCTGTTGGCCTGGTAGGTCTCGAAGTTCGAGACTGAGGAAATCTCAAGCCAACGACCCTGGGCCGCGGACCAAAGCTCGAAGTCGTAGGTTATGGCCGAGGTGAAGCTCATGTCTCCTCCGCAAAGGCGGAGAATCCTGTACTTCAACCCGAGGCTGTTCACAAGCTTCTCGACATGGGCGACCATCTCATCGAGGGCGGCATAGGAATTCTCAGGCTTCTCGACACGGACGATCTCGACCTTGTCGAACTGGTGGAGACGGTTCAGTCCCCTGACATCCTTGCCGTAGGAGCCGGCCTCGCGGCGGAAGCAAGGAGTATAGGCCGTCATCTTCTGCGGAACCTGGTCATTCTCAAGGATAACATCCCTGAAAATGTTGGTCACAGGGACTTCGGCGGTAGGAACGAGATAGAAATCATCAAGGCCGACATAGTACATCTGGGCCTCTTTGTCAGGAAGCTGGCCGGTGCCGAATCCAGAGGCGGCGTTGACCACCACCGGAGGTTCGACCTCCTTGTAACCGGCAGCCGTGTTGAAATCAAGGAAATAGTTGATCAGAGCCCTCTGAAGCCTGGCTCCCTTGCCCTTATAGACAGGGAAACCTGCCCCGGTTATCTTCACTCCGAGGTCGAAATCAATAATGTCATATTTCTTGGCGAGTTCCCAATGCGGGAGAGCGTCCTGAGGAAGATGAACCTCCGGGCCACCCATCTTCACGACCTGGTTATCCTCGGCGCCTTTGCCGGGAACGACAAGGTCACAAGGAATATTCGGGAGCAAGACGATGGTGTCGTCCAACTCCTTGTTGTTGGCATCAGCCTTGGCGAGAAGATCGGAAGACTTCGCTTTCAGAGCGGTAACCTCTTTCTTCACTTCCTCAGCCTCATCTCGCTTGCCTTCTCTCATCAAGGCACCTACCTTGGCTGAAAGTTGTTTCTGCGAAGAGAGCAGAGCGTCACTCTCGGCCTGGAGAGCCCTTCTGTTGGCGTCCAGCTCGAGGATCTTGCCAACCAATTCCCTGGCATCAAAATTCTTGACCGCCAGTTTGGCTATCACACGCTCGGGATCTTCCCTGAGCATCTTAAGTGTAAGCATATCTATTAATTATTGATCGTTCTAAATAAAAAAGAGGACATGGGCGTCAACTTGAAGCCAGTCCTCTTTTCTTCTATCAATCCTGACGAGCCTAGTTCTCAAAAGGGATAACAGAGACGTAGGATTTGTCGGCTTTCTTCTTTGTGAACTTCACTGTTCCGTCAACGAGAGCGTAAAGAGTGTGGTCCTTGCCCATTCCGACGTTCTTGTCAGGGTTGTGGACGGTGCCCCTCTGCCTTACGATGATGTTACCGGCCTTCACGACCTCACCGCCGAATTTCTTGAGTCCGAGTCTTTTGGATTGAGACTCACGGCCGTTCTTTGAACTGGATTGACCTTTCTTGTGTGCCATAATCTAGAGGATTTTGAAATTAAGCGATAGCGTCGATGCGGATCTTGGAAAGCTTCTGGCGATGGCCATTGAGCTTCTGGAAGCCCTTGCGACGGATTTTCTTGAAAACGAGCACCTTGTCAGCCTTCGCCTCATCATC
>JAEEGF011059912.1_pt1 | contig 26692 bp, 31 predicted proteins | sample 9134171 | NCBI WGS metagenome assembly JAEEGF01 (sample SAMN16246542, study PRJNA631951) | gut metagenome | biome: gut microbiome; feature: rumen; material: AP-attached | host: Bos | place: Iran: Karaj | collected 2018-10 | reverse complement strand
GGTCGTTTAATATCATATCTTGTCAAAAATGATTATCCTTATCCGAAAAATGAATAAGTAATACTTTAAGGAATTGAACTAACATGAATATAAACTTTCATGAACATAAATACAATGGCAAAACATCGCGCTACATCTATAACCATGCTGGTGAACGTACCGTGAAAAGTCATGGAAGCATGGAGGGAGTGTATATAAATGGTGCGCCGCAGGATTTGATTTTAATGGTGTTATAAATGGAGTACAAGCAGCCAAAAATCATGGTCCACATAAAAAGTATACAGACATGGTAGAAAGTGCTTTGAATGCTTTTAAGGACAAACATCCTGATTATTCCCCAGAACAAGCAAAAGCTTTTGTCGAAAAGCTTGCAAGTGGTTTAAAAGAAGAAATACAGAACAACAAAAATAAATTAATAAAAAAAATAGAGTGAAATATTATCTCATTAAAAATGATTTAGAAACAAAAGTTGTGGGTAGAAAACACCCACAACTTGAATGTAATACCTTGGGTTATGCTCATGCAATCCCAAGTTATGGTCCATGTAAAATGCGATTTAATCTTAGTTTCAATTTGGTTAAAGGTGCAAAACTTACCGATGTGTTGAAAACATTGGCAATAAGTGCATCTGGCTTTGTAATCAGTGAAAGATTAAAAATGCTTTTGGAAAGCTACAAATTAGAAAGACATGAGTTGATTCCTGTGGAGATTATTAATCGCGACCAAATACACAATTACTATTTCCTTCATTTTTATGGTTTAGATATGGTTAATTGTTTGGACTACCAACAATCAATATTTCGTATTACGAAATGGGGATTTAGGGATTTAGGACTTAAGAATTTTGATTCATATGAATCTTATCAAGCATACATTAAAGAAAATGATGAAGATGATTCTTTAATGACTCCTCTTGAACATGTTGTTTTGAAAGAGGAATTTAAAGATCTCGATTTCTTTTCTGTCCCACAATTTTATCATGAAATGTTTGTTTCCGAACGATTGAAACAATGTCTTGAAGATAATCATATTACAGGTTTCTCTTTTGAAGAAAAATATCAAATGGTAAAAATCTCTGAACTTTTAAAGCTTTAACTCTACGAACAATTAAGGTCTTTTTCAACGCCCACAAGCAATAAACTATACGATAAGAGCATTATCTCAAAAGAGATAGACTGAGAGTAATAATAATCGTTCATTGACATCCATGGCACATGCAGTCGAGGCTCGACGGGCAGAGCGACTATAAAAAAGGATTGAACAGATAAGCGAGAAATCGTTATACTATAAATCCCCACGCCACTTCCTTTAATAGACTGGCGAGGGGATACCCTTTCCTCAGGCGCAAGCAGTAAGGTAAACACCGGAACACCCTGAGGAACAACAGACACTCCTGAAAGTTTTATGCCCTGCGGGCAGAAATTTCGGAAAAATCAATATGAGAATCCTTGGAGCCTGTAGGCTCAGAAATAGGGCATAAAGGAAAAAAGAGAAACGAATTATCATAATAAGTCATAATTATGAAATTACGGAAAATTCTTTCAAACGAGCGTCACTGCGTGCCGAGCGCATTCCTAAAGCAAGTGATTTCACAAGGATGCTTGAAATAAGCGATGAAGACGGGGATTTTACTAATTCGCATGCGAAATATTTTTAAAATACAACCTTGAGGGTTTTTAACATGAAGGAAAGGACAATAGAAATATACAAACCAAATAGTACTGGGAAAGAATCATACCCAATGAAGAACTATGGCTATTAATTAATCGTTGTAATACCTCTGTAATATATATTAAAAACGAAAATATTAAAGAATGAATAAATCAAACTTTTTGTGTGTACATATTATTGTATTTAGTTTGTTAACAATACAATTAATATCTGGATGTAATTGCAAAAAAGAGGAGGATGAAATAAGTAAAGCCACTTCCGTACTGCAAGAGTTTTCTATTATAGATTATAAAGTTGATTCTGTTACCAGAATGATGATACATGATTTTTGCCTTGGTAAAAAACATTCTAAAAAAATAATGGTTATGGAACTGAATGAAATAGACGATACATTAGAAATGGTGTATTCATTTCATCAAAATAAAGAGAAAGAAAATATAAAGATAAATCTAATAAGTCTTGCTAATAGAAGAGTCTTAGGTTATGTACATTATAGCGATATAGACATTCTGCTATTGTCAAATATAGACTATATTTATGATGTTGTTGAGAAGCTTTCACCATTAATAAAACCTTTAAAAGGGAAATATAAGGAAAACAAATTTATATTTTATGACAGCAAACAATATTGTTCATTTTGGGATGGAGGGTATATATACGAGCCATTACGTATACATTTCAAGTACAAGAACGGCATTGTGTCAAAACCTTCAGGGCGTTTAGGTGGGCTCAGAAGATAATTAGTGTTTACTGAATAATAATTCATTACTTGATTATTAAAATAAAAATAAGCTCATCAAAAAATAAAATGAATTATTACTTGATTAATAATGATGTAGAATCAAAAGTTGTGGGTAGAAAATACCCACAACTTGAATGTAAAAATTTGGTGTATGCTCATGCTATCCCAGATTTCGGTCCCAGTAAGATAAAATATAATCTTAGTTTTGACCTTGTTAAAGGAGCAAAACTTACAGATGTTTTAAGTACAACAGCTATAAGTGCATCTGGATTCATAATCAGTGAAAGATTTAGAAAGATACTGGAAGACTACAAGTTGGAACAATACGAGTTAATTCCTGTTGAAATCATTAATCGCGAACAAACATATAATTACTATTTCCTTCATTTTTATGGTTTGGATATGGTTCATCGCTTAGACTATCAGCAATCAATATTCCGTATTATAAAATGGGGATTTAATGATCTGGGGACGAAGAAATTTGATTCTTATGAGTCTTACCAGAACTATATGAAAGAATTCAATAAAGAATATTCTTTGATAGCACATCTTGATTGTGTTGTCTTAAAGGAGGAATTTAATGATTTAGATGTCTTTTCTTTCCCTTACTTTGGTAATGAAATATTTATTTCAGAACGAATGAAACAATGTCTTGAAGAAAACCATGTATCAGGATTATCCATTAAAAAAAATTATTTGGATGAATACAAGGAATGTTTAATATAGTACGACCAGCTCTCGGGGATATGTAACTAATTTTGCTTGTGGAAAATTTGCAATCCCCGCACATTCACGCAATTAAAACATATTTTAGACCATTCTAGGGATATGAAAACAAAGAGATATTTGATTTGCATAATCCTCTGTTCAATGCTGATAATTACAGTTGATAGGGCATGCAGGGAAATACCTGTTGATAAAAAAGGTTTGCTTGGAAGGGATTTTCGTCTTTTCCAAGGAACAAAGGCATGGGAATTAGCGAAAGCTGTGGAAGATGAAAATATCGAAGGGATAAAGCTTCAAGTGAATAAAGTCGGTATCCCGGTTGATTACAAAGAAGAAAGATTCGGAGAAACTTTACTAATGCTTGCAGTACGCAATAACAAGTATATGTCGGTAAAGACGTTGTTGGAACTAGGAGCAGACCCAAATGAACCGAATGATACGATACATAATTGGGGAGAAAATGCAATAATCATTGCATCAGAATTTCCAAGAATATCCCCCAAAATTCTAAAATTGCTATTAGAATATGGTGGAAACCCTAATTCTGTTTGTCGTGGAAAGCAGGAATATAATGATGAATGGATACCGATACGTCATTTCCCTCTTTATGATGCAGTTCCAATATTTGGAGACTTTGAGAAAGTAAGGATATTGGTAGAGGCTGGTGCCGATGTTAATATGCAAACCGAAGATACTGGAGCTGGAGCTATAGAGGTTGCGATAATCCGTGACCGTATGGATATTTTATTGTATCTACTGGAACATGGAGGTGATTATCATAAGAAATTTGAACATGTTGATTATGAAAATTCACCAGATTCTGTGTTTTATGAAGATATTCTGTATGAGCTTCGTTATAGCTTTTTCCCACTAGGTTCAAAGGAACATCAATACAAATTAAAAGTAATAGACTTTTTAAGCAAAAGAGGTTTGGATTATTGGAAATCACCACAACCAAAAGACGCAATAGAGATTATAAAAAAAGAGATTAAACCTAAAACAGAAGAAGAGTTAAGAGAATATATACAAAAGTATTAGTTATGCAGCAGGACAACCGCCTCATGGTATTGAGTGACAACGGCAAAACCTCACGCTACACTTACAATCATGCAGGAGAGCGTGCAGTCAAGAGTCACGACTCAATGGAAGGTGTATATATCAATGGTGCGCCGCAGGGAATCACCTTGTCTGGTGTCGATTTTAGGCTGCGCCTCTGCAAATCAAGTAAACTTGTTTGCTCTCGACTTGCACTAAAATTCCATGAGACTGACGAATACACGCTGTATCCAGACTCAACAATATAACTACTTAGTTCTTGACAACTAACAAGTTGAGTACTTGCTAAATTAGAATAATATGACAATTAAAGCAAATTATTTTCCTCCAAGTTATACATTCTTTTTTTTTATATTTATAGGAATAGTAATTCCTATAATAGAAGAAAATCTCAATGCAATTTTTATAACTCTGGGTATTTTTATTTTGTTAAAATTATTTTCTCGCTATATTTATGTTGTTGGTACAATAAAGATAGATGATTGGGGAATAACATACAACAAATACGAATATAGTGCATCATGGGATGAAATCAAAGACATGAAGCTAAAGAGACACGGCTACTGGGTAGGAAGAAATTATCGCATAGCCTATAAACTTATTATTAAAAAGAAAAATGACGAGATAAAAGAAATTGAGGATATAGAGTATTTCTTATATATACCACACATGATAAAATACATTATAAAGAGGTACAGCAAAATCGATTATTTCAAATAATATGAATTCAACTGATGATATGTGGTGGCCGTGCTATAATCAAACAGATGCAATTCCTGGATTGGCAACAGCAATTATGTCAAGCCCAAACATAACGAAAGAATTAGAAATAATTTCTTTATTATCAAGATTAAAGAGTATAATTAGAACAAATTCTTTGCAAGCAAAGCGTCACTGCGTGCCGAGCGAGTATAATTCGTTTCTAAAGCCTAAGCGCGATGTTTTTTTGGAAACGAATTGTTTTAATTTAATTCTAATTCTTTTAATGGGGAAACAAAATATTATTTTTTTGAAACGAATTATTCTAATTTAATTTTAATTTTTATAATTAGGGAAACCATCATTAATATAATTATGGTTAATTAGAATAATTTCTTTATAATCAAAATTAAATAGTATAATTAGAACAAATTAGTATAATTCGTTTCTAAAGCCTAAGCGCGATGTGTTTTGTAAACGAATTATGCTAATTAATTTTAATCATAATTCTTAACCCTCGCCTGCAAAATTCCTTTCCATATTCTCTGCCTCTATTGCTTCTTCATATCCATTCAGGGCTGCAAAAGGAGCGAACTGTGCAGCCCGTCCGTGCATAGACATAGGAGGATGTTTGCGCGACCTATGGTGAGGCAGGTCTATTATGTCATCATATTTACCCATATATTATTCAAAATGAAGTTATTTCTATTTAGATAGGTTCTAGGTGGGAATTTTCAGTACCCACCTTTATCCATTACCATACAATACGTCATGCCCGGTGTCCGCCTATCTGACGATTACGCTCCTTCATGGTAGCTCCATCGGCAAAGTTCAATCCACGCAAGATAGAGTTTTTTCCAAAGCGTTTCTTAATCTCAAGTACAGTCTCCTGCACACGACGTTCCTTCTCAAGAGAAGCCTCACGCTCTTTGTCTGCATCGGTATCTATCCCCTCAAACAAATCCAGCTGACGAGGTTCACGTCCTTTCCTACGCTGATATTCCTCAGTGACGATATGGTTTGCCGTAACATTCAGACGTCTGACGAGCAACGTCTTGTCTATGATTTCATCATAAAGAGCTGCCACCGCCTCCATTATAGTCATAGCTGACGACGTATGACTGTGCAGGTTTCTTGAGCCATGAGCATGCTTAGGTACCAGTCTGCCATAATAATCCTTGGTAATGGCTCCGCTATAATGCTCACGCACATTTTGGTCTGTAAGACTGTCTTTGTCGTATCCCACAGTAAGCACTACCTGATCGGTGAGCAAACGCTTATCCAGTAGTTCCATAGCCAATCCGTCTGCCATCTCCCGAACTACCACACGGGCTTTCTCTGCTGTATATGGACAGGTGAGCACCTGTCCGCTACTCATAGAACTTGCCACAGGTCTGTATGCCTTTATCTCTGATATGGTACACGGTTCCCAGCCCCATGCGTGGTCAATCAGCAATTCTGCATTTACGCCAAACAGGCTATACAACAAATCCTCATCCTCTACCGACTGTCGGGCTACATCTCCCATTGTATATAACCCATAGCGATTTAACTTATCGGCTATGCCGCGCCCAACACGCCAGAATGCCGTAAGCGGCTGATAGTCCCACAGAGTTTCCCTGTACGTCCTTTCATCAAGTTCTGCTATACGTACACCATCTTTGTCTGCCTTAACATGCTTCGCCACTATATCCATTGCCACTTTGCAAAGGTAGAGATTAGTGCCTATGCCTGCGGTAGCAGTGATACCTGTCTTGGCAAGTATGTCGCGTATGATGGTCATGGCAAGTTCATGGGCAGACATTCTGTATGTGGCGAGGTAATCTGTGACATCAATAAACACCTCATCGATGGAATATACATGGATATCTTCCTGAGATACATAGTCAAGGTATATCTGGTATATACGTGTACTGTAGTCTATGTAGAGCTGCATACGCGGAACGGCAGCAATGAACTCGCTGCGCTTCACCTTCTGCAAGACCTCGAACAAACGTGCCCTTCCAGGTATGCCGCGAGCCTTGAGTGAAGGCGACACTGCCAAGCATATAGTCTTGTCGGTACGACTCTCATCAGCTACCACAAGATTAGCTGTAAGAGGGTCGAGCCCACGCTCTACGCACTCTACCGAGGCGTAGAACGACTTAAGGTCAATGGCTATATACTTACGTTCTGCTGGCATAATTGCTTTAGGGCGGATTTTTCCTCCGCACATTGCAAAGGTATATATTTTTTTCATGAAAACAAAGCGATTTCTGCTTTTTCCACCTTTTTATTTTCATATTTTAAAATTTTATATTAACTTTGCAATTCAAAAAGAAAAAATAACATACTAACTATGAGAATACTATTAACAGGTGGAGCCGGATACATTGGCTCTCACACAGCAGTAGAACTTTACAACGCCGGCCATGAGGTCGTGATAGTTGACAACCTCGCAAACTCCAAGGAGGAGGCAATAAAGCGAGTAGAGAAGATAACAGGCAAAGAAGTGCCATTCGTAAAGGCCGACGTGCGCGACCGTGAAGCGATGGACAAAATATTCAAGAGTTGGAAGATTGATGCAGTAATACACTTCGCCGGCCTTAAAGCCGTAGGCGAAAGCTGCGTAAAACCGTTGGAGTATTACGAAAACAATATGAACGCTACATTCGTATTGCTCGACGTAATGCGCAACAACGGATGCAAGAACATCATATTCTCATCATCAGCTACTGTATATGGCGACCCTGCCATCATTCCTATCACAGAGGAATGTCCAAAGGGACACTGCACAAACCCTTACGGACAGACAAAGTCAATGCTCGAAGAGGTGCTGACAGACGTACAGAAGGCAGACAATGAATGGAACGTAGTGTTGCTGAGATATTTCAACCCAATAGGCGCACACAAGTCAGGACTGATAGGTGAAAACCCTAACGGAATACCTAACAACCTGATGCCATACATCACGCAGACAGCAATAGGCATGCGCAAAGAACTCGGAGTATTCGGAAACGACTATGACACTCCTGACGGAACAGGCGTACGCGACTACATCCACGTAGTTGACCTCGCTACAGGACACGTCGCTGCATTACAGGCTATAGAGAAGAACTGCGGACTGGCTATATATAACCTCGGAACAGGACATGGTTACTCTGTGCTCGACGTAGTAAAGGCTTTTGAAAAGGCTAACGGCCTGAAGGTACCATATTCCATCAAGCCACGCAGACCAGGAGACATCGCCACATGCTACTGCAACCCTGCAAAGGCTAAGGCAGAACTGGGATGGGAGGCAAAATACGGCATTGAGGACATGTGTCGTGACTCATGGAACTTCCAGAAGAACAATCCAAACGGACTATAAGGCGGAGGCTATTGATTAGCTTCCCTTTGAACCGTGGATATTCGAGTAATCCCTCATTCTGTGTTTGATTAGTTATTTATGGGCTTGACGTTTTGTCATCTCTTCGATTTCTATCAGTGCACACCTTCTGTTCTCCCAACAACATAGCCTTGCTATAGCCAATGGGGCATTCCGCCCCGCCTCGCTTCCCCTACCCCATTTATCGGAGGGGGCAGCAATGAAGAACCGATGTCATGCACCGGACATAGACTCGAAAAAAACAAAGCGAATTAACAATACCCACATATATAATCACGATGAACAGTGAACCAAACAAGTTGACGCTAATGGGAATGACGGTGACTGAACTGAAAGACACCGTGAAAGGACTTGGCATGCCTGCCTTTACAGGAGGACAGATAGCCAAGTGGCTGTACAGCGCGCACGTGACGTCATTCGACGATATGACCAACATATCAAAAAAGAACCGTGAATTGCTGGCAGAGAAGTGTACCATCGGCGCAATGCCATACAAACAAGTACAGGTATCAAAGGACGGCACCAAGAAATACCTCTTCCCCGTAAGTTCAGGAAAATGCGTGGAAACTGTCTTTATACCTGACCACGACCGTGCTACTCTCTGCGTAAGCTGTCAAGTGGGATGCAAAATGAATTGCCTGTTTTGTCAGACAGGCAAGCAAGGTTTCGAGGGTTCACTGACAACCGGCGACATACTGAACCAGATATACAGTCTGCCGGAACGCGAAAGACTTACCAACATTGTCTTCATGGGCCAAGGCGAACCCATGGACAATCTGGACAACGTACTGAAGGCTACTGAGGTGCTGACAGCAGAATGGGGCTATGCATGGAGTCCACGACGCATTACGGTAAGTTCGGTTGGCGTCAAGGATAAGCTAAAGAGATTTATAGAGGAGAGCGAATGCCATCTTGCCATATCGCTTCACTCACCAATACACGAACAACGTGCGAGGCTTATGCCTGCAGAAAAGGCCATGCCTATCACTGACGTCGTAGCACTGCTGAAACAATATCCTTTCTTTTGCAAGAAAGACAGGAATGCGTATGACAGCTACATGGATGGCTATGATCATAATCCTGATGGCATCTCGCGCCAGCGCAGACTGTCGTTTGAGTACATCGTGTTAGATGGTCTTAACGACTCTATGACATACGCAAGGGAGATCGTAAAGTTACTACAGGGACTAGACTGCCGTATCAACCTGATACGCTTTCACAGCATACCTGACGTGCCACTGAAGACGAGCAACGAAAGCAAGATGGAGTCACTGCGCGACTATCTCACTGCACATGGACTGTTCACCACCATCAGGGCTTCAAGAGGCCAGGACATATTCGCTGCCTGCGGATTGCTTTCTACAAAAGACAAGCAGAAAGGCTAACAGCTCACAGCTAACATACAAGGTAGGTTATATCATTTCCTACCATAACAGTAATACAACGCATCAATAATATAAGTATGAGCACACTACCCAACATAGCGCTTGTGGGAAACGCACCACAGGACAAGTACGAGATATTGAACTCAATGCTGGCAGAAGAAGATCTGACAGATCTTTGCACCATAACACTGTATGGAGCAGACGGTCAGCCAGAGCAAGAAGCGTTACAGGATGCCGTAGCCGACTACCGCAAAGGAGAGGTGCAAGGTATCGTGTGCCTGCCTATGCAGACATCACTGCGCAAAGCCATAGCCCATACATCAGACTGCGACACCACGAAACTGGTGCAGATTACGATTAATGACAAATGCCGCCTTGCATCCGTAAAAGGTATGGTGAGCATAAGCGAAGCTGCTGAGAGTCTGAAACAGGAGGACATCAAAGAGAAGGCAGAATTGCTGGCACAAGCACTGAAACGTGACCTCTATATACTGAATCCACGTATTGCAGTAATGTCACTGAACAGTGAAATAGCTACAAACGAGACTTCAGAGGAGATAAACATCATTGCGCCTGCCGTTTCTGAACTCGTAAAGAATGGCATACAGGCTTTCGGACCTATAGCATGCGGGACATTTTTCAACAGCAATGACTACACCGTATACGATGCCGTACTTGAAATGTACGACCAACAGTGTATCAATGACTTCAAGTCACTAAGCGACTATGAAACATATACAATCGCCTCTGGTATAGACATTCCTCTTGTACAAACAGCTGCGGAGAGTCTCTTCCAAGCAATCTTCACACTGATAGACATGATACGCAATCGCAAAGAATACGATGCTCCGTTCGCAAATCCACTGCAGAAACTGTATCATGAACGCAAGGAAGGCGGCGACAAGTCACGCTTTACCGTAAAAAAGAAAGGTTTTAACCCTGCAGAACACCGCCGTGAAAATATTACATACATAACAAAAAAAGACCTTCAGAAGACTGATGCCACCGACAATGGTAACAAAGGCAACCAGTCACAAGAACAGGGCAGCATCGCTACCGAAACGCAGAAAGGTGACGAATAAACTCAAGGAACTTTGTTAATTTAGGTAAAAAAAAACTATATCTCAATTTTTTTAAGTATCTTTGCACCTAAAACACAAAGAAAGCAGCAAGTCTTTACTCTAAAGACACGGCTTTCAAGTTTGAGCCACATAACGTAGCATTTGCTAATGGACTTAAAGGAATTACAGAACATAAAGCAACGTTATAACATCGTAGGCAACTGCGATGCCCTTAATCGTGCCCTTGACATTGCACTGCAGGTGGCTCACACAAACCTGTCCGTATTGATAGTAGGTGAAAGCGGCGTAGGCAAGGAAATCATACCACGCGTAATACACGACTGCTCACCACGTCGCAGGGAGAAGTACTTTGCAATAAACTGTGGTTCAATACCAGAAGGAACCATTGATGCAGAGTTATTCGGACATGAGAAAGGCTCTTTTACCGGTGCCATCGGTGAGAGTGAGGGATACTTCGGAGTGGCTAACAAAGGAACGCTGTTTCTCGACGAGGTTGGCGAATTGCCACTCGCTACACAAGCAAGACTGCTTAGAGTCCTTGAAAACGGTGAATACATACGCGTTGGTGGTCAGGAGATTCGCAAGACCGACGTAAGAATAGTGGCTGCAACCAACGTAAACATGCGTAAAGCCATAAGCGAAGGTCGTTTCCGCGAAGACTTGTTCTATCGTCTGAGCACCATTCCTATACAGATGCCACCACTGAGAGACCGTGGAGAAGACATAGTATTGTTGTTCAGGCTCTTCGCAATGCAAATGTCAGAGAAATACCATTTGCCGCGCATCGAACTGACAGACAATGCCAAGGAAGTCCTCAAGAAATACAAATGGCCCGGCAACGTAAGGCAGCTTAAAAATATTACGGAGCAAATGTCTGTATTGTGCAAAGAGCGCAAGATTGACGTCGATGACCTTCTGAAGTTCATACCAATGAACGAAGAAAGCACGCAACTCGCCACCATACCTTCTGCAAGCAACAGCAATAGAACTTATGAGAATGAGCGCGAGATGTTATTCAAGATACTGTATGAGATGCGAAGCAACGTATCTGACCTGCGCCATGAGATAAACTCACTGCGCAAACAGATAGACGATGCACAGACATCAATGCCGATACAGACATACCCTTCCGCCTCCTACCCCAGCGGAAGTACATATCGTGAAGGCGTGTCCTACGGCAACACCCCTATGACACAATTTGAAACGATAGCACAAGAGATTACAGAGCCAGAGAATCTGAATCTCAGTGACCTGAGCCGAGTAGTGCTTGAAAAAGCACTTGAACGCAATGGAGGAAATAGGAACAAAGCTGCGCAGGATTTGGGTATTTCCACACGCACACTATACAGAAGACTGAAGGAGTTCGGAATAAAATAAGAAATCTCCACATACTCTTTCTAAAAACTCTGATAATGAACACAAAATATAAAATACTGCTGTTACTATGTTGTATCGTCACATTAACTGCCATGGTCAGTTGTTCTGTGTCATACAAATTCAATGGTGCTAGCATAGACTATACAAAGACGAAGACCATACAGATAGGTAACTTCCCTATACGTTCCGCATACGTATGGAGTCCTATGGAGGCTATATTCAACAACCAACTGACGGATATGTATGGCTCGCAGACTCGTCTGCAACAGGTAAAACGTAATGGTGACCTAAAGGTAGAAGGTGAAATCACTCAATATCAGCAACGCAACAAGTCTGTATCCTCTGACGGATACTCTGCACAAACAGAACTGTCAATGACCGTAAACGTAAGGTTCACCAATAACAAGAACCATGACGAGGACTTTGAGCGTTCCTTCACTGCAACCGCAGTCTATAACACCACGCAAAACCTGAGTTCAGTACAAGAGGAATTGGTTACACAAATGTCAAAAGACCTTTGCGAGCAGATATTCAATGCTACGGTGGCTAACTGGTAAGGACTACGCTGCATCACATACATAACAATAAGGTAAGATTAATCACAACTTTCAAACTACTCAAAGAAATTGAGCATACAGGAACTTACACAACATCCAGAAATGCTAAACCGCGATACTCTCTATGAGCTTCGCCGTATAACTGCTGAATACCCATACTATCAGCCTGCTCGCTTGTTGTTACTGAAGAACCTGTATTTGCTTCATGATGCAACATTCGATGAGGAATTGCGCCGCTCTGCTATATACTTCACGGATCGCAAGATTCTATTCAACCTCGTAGAAGCAGCGCACTACAGACTGAAGCGTAAGTCACCACAGAGCTTCAACAACGTTCCTGACCGTAGGCAAGTCGGTTCTGCAGAAAACTTTTCCTCACGTACAGTTTCGCTTATCGACACCTTCTTAAGTTCAATACCTAAAGAAGAAGACGAGAAAGACGGAGAAAACGAGAATATAGCTAAAAAGGAGACTAAACACCGTAAGCCAACGGCTGCAGATGCGACAGTGGACTACGTAGCGTACCTTCTTGCAACGGATTTCGAGGAACTGAACGACAACGACTCAAATACAAACCAACAGTCTCTGACACAAGAGCCTACCATGAACGGCGGAGCATTAATTGACGCCTTCATAAACAATGATGGTGGAAGGTTCAACTTACAAGAAGAACCCGAATATCATCCTGAAATAACGACAGCAAACGAAGACGGAGACTCCGACGACGAACTACTGACGGAAACCATGGCTGGTATATATATCCAGCAAGGACGTTATGAAAAGGCACTCGAAATCATGAACCGTATAAACAGTACGACTCAGAAGAAGAGTCCTTACTTCGAAGACCAACAAAGATTTCTAAAGAAACTTATACAGATAAAAAATAGTAATAACAAATAAAAAAAGAAAAAAATGTACACTTTACTCGTAATTCTTATTGTATTGACATCATTGCTGATGATTGGTATCGTACTTATCCAGGAGTCTAAGGGAGGTGGCCTCGCATCAGGCTTTGCAAGTGCAAACAGCGTTGCAGGCGTACGCCAGACAACCAACTTCATTGAGAAAGCAACCTGGACACTCGCAGGCGTTATGGTAGTAATATCTATATTGTGCGCCTACACTGCACCTTCTGCTACAACTGAGGGTTCTGTTATCGAGAATGCAGCTACAGAGCAGGCTACTACCAATCCTACAAACGTACAGGGTTTTGGTGCTGCCCAGCAGAAGCAGAACGCTGCTCCAGCAAAAGACGCAAAGGCTACTCCTGCTAATGCAGAGAACGCTGCAGCTCCTGCAACGCCAGCAAAATAAGTAATGGTAAAACTTATCATACCAATACTACTCATTGGTCTCGGACTACTGAGTGACATATACCTTTTCCATCGCTACATCAACACTACGTCGGTGTGGCGATGGATTTGGTGGTTACCTATGCTTGTCGTCATAGGTTTCTTCATCAAGTTTCTGTTTTTCAACAAAGGGTTTGCCGAGGAATATACTACAACAAACATATTCCTTTTAGTAATGGTATTGATATGTATTCCTAAGATGCTGTTCGCCCTATTCTCACTAATTCCGAAGGTAGGGTCATACATAGGACTTGCGGCGGCTCTCGGTATCATCTTCATCGTATTGTGGGGCATCACCATCGGCTTTTGCCAGCTCAAAGTAAAAGAGGTCGTATATACCTCTCCTTACATACCCAAAGCTTTTGACGGTTATCGCATAGCGATGTTCTCGGACACTCATGTAGGCTCATTCTACGGTCCATACAAATCTCTCTTGCAAAAGAGCATGGACACTATAAACAACAGAAAGCCTGACATAATATGTTTTGTCGGAGACATAGAGAATTTCACTCCTGACGAACTGGCAGAACATAAGGAAGCCTTCTCGTCACTGCATGCACCCGATGGAGTATTCTCCATAATGGGTAATCACGACTACTCTTCATATCTTAAAATCAGCGAACGTGAACGCGCTAACATGGTAGCACGTACACGTCAGTATGAGAGAGATTTCGGATGGACCCTACTAGAAAACGATAACAGGATTCTTCGCCGTGGCAATGATTCTATAGTAATAATAGGAGAAGAAAATTGGGGTAAGCCACCTTTCCCACAATATGGCAACCTCAAGAAGGCGCTAGGCAACTTGCATGTAAACGCACAAACAAAAAGATTGGCAGAAGGAAACTCCAATCTGTTTACCATTATGCTTAGCCATGACCCTACAGCATGGAAGAGCCACATATTACCAGTATTCCGACCAGACATAACCCTGAGCGGACATACACATGGTACACAGTTCTCACTTTTTGGATGGTCACCATCATCCACTATATATGATGAATGGGGCGGTGCATACTATAATGAATCCAATCCATTACAAAAATGTCTGCTATATGTCAGCACAGGTCTTGGAGGGAATTTCCCATTCCGCTTCGCCATGCCACGTGAAGTAGTCATTATCACCCTTAAACTTCAATAAGTATAACACTTTTAATGGCAGTGCGGCTAACAACCGAATTGCACCTAAGCAATGAGAAAACACATTCTTACACTAACACTACTTATTCTATGTATGTTATCAGCATCTGCTGATGACAAATGGCAGCCTGTTCCATCATGGCCATTTATTTATTCCGATTTTCAATCTGCTGTTATCAAAACCGTCAAAGGAACAACTGTCAACGCGAAAGCAAACATCCACATAGGCCATCACTATCTGTGGTATGAAAGCAAAGGTAAGAATCTCGAAGCGAAGAAAGGCACGGTAAAAGAGGTCATCTTCCCTAACGGCAAGCACCACATTGCCGTTGGAGACAAAATATGCCTTATTATCAAAGAGGATACAATAAAAGGCAAACTGCATCGTCTATTATATTCTGAAGAGGTAGACATGCCGCGTTACAATGATATTGTACGCAACAACAAAGCCGCTGAAAGTAGTAGCACAATCGACTTCATGGGACTCAACAACTTGAACCTTGACGTGGCTGTCAGAGAAAGTTCCAATATATCAGAGCAAGAGCCACTGCCTATAAAGAATGTTTTCTTCATACAAATCGGTGATGAAACTTTTGAAGCTACAGAAAGCAACATCTTGCAACATCTTGATAAGGAAGAACGCAAGGTTTATAAAGCATATACACGCAAGGCAGAAATTATAACAAGCGATATGAACTCCATGCTTGATGTATTTACAACATTCTTTTTACGTTGAATCTATACTAAAAAACCAAAATACAGATGAAAAGACAACTTATACTTACACTATTGTTTTCATGCTCTCTATTCATGTCAGCACAGCAGAAAGAACAGGGAGAAATCTGGCTTGATATAAACGGAGTAAGAGACCTTACAGCCGACTCCATAGCACTTGCCAACACGGCACGTCCAAAACCGGGTTCTTCACGCAAGGGTAACAACCCCGTATTATTTCTCGTTGGTAATTCTACAATGCGCACCGGTACCATGGGTAACGGCAACAACGGTCAATGGGGCTGGGGATACTTTGAGCATGAGTATTTTGACGAGAACAAAATTACCGTAGAGAACCATGCACTCGGCGGTACATCACCACGAACATTCTACAAATCGCCAGAACTATGGGCACGTACTCTTAGCGGTGTACGTAAGGGCGATTATGTATTTCTTGAGTTAGGACACAATGACAATGGTCCTATAGACGAGATACGTGCGCGCTCAAGCTATCGTCCTGACGGGAAGCTGAGTCTTACTGATGACTCCATCATTATATATAACAAGGTAAAGAAGTGTCAGGATACAGTTTATACTTTCGGTGGATACACACGCCGCTTCATCAACGAAGTCAGGGCAAAAGGCGCTTTTCCTGTCTTGTTCACGCTGACACCACGTAACGCATACGAAGATGACGGCAAGACGATACAGCGAAAACTCACAGACTTTACACCTGCTATATTCGCAATAGGTAAAGAGATGGACGTTCCTGTCATAGACCTAAACGACATCTCTGCAAAGAAACTGGAGAAATACGGTCCATGGAAGACTGACTACCACTTCTTCCTCGACAAGATTCACTCTTCTGCATTCGGAGCACGTATGAACGCTGCATCTGCCGCAGAGGGACTAGATGCTTGCACTGACCCAAGACTTGCAGAACTAAAATCGTATCTCATACAAGATAAAGTACATCCTGACTACGAGGAGAAACTTCTGGAATGGGAGCCATCTAATTATGACAAGAAGGGCAACGTAGTGGCTAAGACAAAGTCTGCGGAGGAAAAGAAACAGAAAGTTCGCATTTTCCTCTGCGGTGACTCTACCGGCAAGAATGAGGATAGCAAGCCTGACGGCATGTGGGGCTGGGGCTCACAGGCATACACAGTCTTCGACGAGTCAAAATGCACTTTCATCAATTGTGCCAAGGCCGGACGCTCCACACGCACCTACCTCAACGAGAAGCGTTGGGAGGAGGTTTACTCTACACTACGTCCTGGTGACTACGTACTCATCCAGTTCGGCCATAATGATATTGGTGGTATAGACAGCGAGAAGGAACGTGGCGTAATTGCAACGGGCAAAGACACATGCCATGTGTATAAGTCGCAGTCTTCCGGTAAATACGAGGTTGTGTATTCCTTCGGTTGGTATATAAAGAAAATGATACAAGACTGCAAGGAGAAGGGAGCTATTCCTGTTATTCTTTCGTTTACCCCAAGAAATGAGTGGCATAGCGGAAACGGCGCTACCAATGGAAAGCTTCACCCAGTAACAGAAAAGAAGTGCAGACAGTATATTGAGCGTCGATCAGACAACTATATAGTTGAGTGGGACAAAACTGTGGCAGAAGAGGCTGGAGTTGAGTTCGTCGATGTCCACAACATCGCAGCAGATACTCTTGACAAATTGTGTGGAAAAGCTAAGTCTCCAGAAAAAGCAAAGGCAAAGGCTAATGCCTACTTCAACCATGACCACACTCACACATCACTACTCGGTGCCCGCAACAATGTACAGAGCCTTGCCAAAGGTTTGCGCAACAATAATTCACCACTTGTAAAATATCTGAAATGAAAAAGTTATTCTCATTAATACTCATCTGCTGTGTTACAACTTTAGTTTATGCACAGCAAACCAGGATTTCAATCCTCGGAGACAGCTACTCCACTTACGAGGGCTACCTCACCCCTGATACCAACGAGATATGGTATTTCAAGCCAGAGAATCCACAACTTCATTCAAAGAATGATGTACGCACTGTGGAACAAACATGGTGGTATCAGGTAATTGAGAAGATGAATGCCACACTTGAGGTAAACAATGCTTTTTCCGGCGCAACAATTTGCCGCACAGGATATTCCAAAGGACCTGAACCTCGAGTTACGATAGCAGGTTTGGAAAAACATGCCGACTATTCCAACCGCTCATTTATCAACCGTAGCAACAAGCTTGGCAATCCTGACATCATACTCGTCTGCGGTGGCACAAACGATTCTTGGTGCGGAGCACCAATAGGTGAATATATATTTGGCAATCAGACAGGAGAGCAACTCTACTATTTCCGTCCGGCAATGGCAAAGCTCCTCGCTGACCTACGCACCAATTACCCAAAGGCAAAGCTGTTGTTTATTCTAAACACAGAACTCAAGGAGGATATCAACGAGTCCGTACATACCATCTGTAAGCACTATGACGTTGACTGCCTTGACCTAAAAGACATTGATAAACAACAAGGACATCCTTCCATAAAAGGTATGAAAGCCATTGCTGAGCAAGTAACGAAATATCTTAAGAAGAAATAACGAAGAAAGGTGAGGAACACACTTGTTCCTCACCTTTCTTATTATATATACATCTATCGCAACGCATCAATCAAAGAGCCATAGCGGACCGTTACCATTGCCTATGTGTAGATTCTTGCCACCATTCAAACCTCGGTCTATTACCTCTTTGCCAAGACGCACAGCTTCTAGCAATGGCTTACCTTCCGCAAGATATGTAGCAATGGCAGAAGACAGAGTGCAACCTGTACCATGCAGATTGCCAGTGTTTATGCGAGGCGATGAGAATTCAAACATACCACCGTCATTTAATTTCAGTCTATCTGTCATTACATCTCCATCAACATGTCCTCCTTTCAGCAGTACTGCATTACAGTTTGACATATCCCCTAGATATTCCGCCTCAGGAATGTTAGGCGTAACAAGCGTACACAAAGGGAAAAGGTTTCTACGCACATAATCAATACAATCTTCTGTCATCAATCTTGTACCACTCGTAGATATCATTACGGGGTCACAGACTATAGGGCATCTGACATCCTGCAAAGCCTCAACTACAGCCTCAGCGCAATCTCTGTTCGGAATCATACCCGTTTTTACTGCACTTACATCAAGATCCGTCAGTACAGCTTGCAACTGAGCCGTCACCATATCCTTAGGCACAGGCATGACACCTTGTACGCCAACGGTATTCTGTGCTGTTACTGCGGTCACCACCGTAGCACAATAATGTCCCAACGATGTAACCGTCTTCAAATCTTGCTGTATGCCGGCCCCAGCACAACTATCACTACCAGCTATTGTCAATATTACCTTTTTCAATTTTTCAATCCTTCAATTCTTCAATCCTTCAATCCTTTCCATGCGTCTCCTAGGATCATGGCCCCACCAAAGCCTGTTTGATATACTTCCTGCAACTTATCAAACGTCACGCCACCAAGGGCATACACCTTTTCGTCTATCGTACCATCACTAACTGCTTTTGCTAACGCTTCCTTAGAGAATGCAGACATATACCCCTTTTTCGATATTGAGTCATAAATCGGTGACAGCGACACATAGTTCATCTCATTCTTCCACTGCCTTACCTCCTCAAGTGAATGGCAGCTTCTGCTGATACTCCCCTCCCACCCTATTGGTGCTTTGGGATTGCGTGAATTCAAGTGTACACCATACAAAGAGAACTTCTGAGCCAACTTGAAATGGTCATGAAGCACAAGTCGTCCGTGCAACTCTTGCGGGACATCATTGATAAGCCTCTCCACATGTTCCAAATTCGAACCTGGTTTCCTGATGTGTACAAGCGTCATCATATTTCCTCGCAGGTAATCTGCAATACGCTCTGCCTCCCCATCAAAGAAGTCTGGCCTCGTAATTATTATCACTCTAAAATTCTTATCCACAATCATCAATTCATATAGAAAAAGAAAATCAGAAACAGCGCTCTTTATCAATAGAAAAAATAAGCAGGATTCATAAACAATGATGTTTGCTTTCGTTCTTCTTCCGGCATGAAATATTTAACGAAACATCCTCATCCTCACGCCATAGTATCTTATAAACCTTATGTTCTTCTATACTATCGCTTGCGTTTTCTGCGTCACGATTTATCTCATATTGAGAATCATCTTCAGTCGAGTCATGGCATTCTCTACATCTATTTCCTCTATTTTACCACCTGAAATAACATTACGACCCTTTTATTTCTTGAACAAATCGAAGCTGGCATCCCAGTCTTTCCATACAGGCTCGCGACCCAATTCCTTCAATCTGCGATTAATCTCCACCGCCGTACGATCGTCACTGACCGTAAACTGCTCCAATGCCTGCGGATAGGTGTAATAACCACCAGGGTTGACCTTAGACTGCGCCGACATCGTGGTAACACCAAGCGTACACATATTGTCACGAATGAACTGTGGCTCACGGGTAGAGTATGAAATGTCCACGTCATGATCAAAAATACGCATGGCAAAAGTTACCTGTGCCAATTCACGATCCGTAACGAAGCAATTTGGTTGGAAGCCTTCATTCTGCGCTGGGCGCATACGAGGGAAGTTTACTGAGTATTTCGTCTTCCAGTAATGCTTTTGTAGGTAACGCAGGTGGTGGGCCATCATTACAACATCTGTACGCCATTCTTCCTCAAGTCCGAGCAGTGCACCCATACCGATAGAATGCACACCTGCCTGTCCCATGCGATCAAAGCCATTTAAACGCCACTCAAAGTTGCTCTTCATGCCGGCAGGATGGTAAATCTTATAGTTCTCACGGTGATAAGTCTCTTGGAAACATATAACTCCGTTAAGGCCATGCTTAGTCAACTCATAGTACTCCTCCGCCTTCAACGGCATAACCTCTATCTTGATGTTAGAGAAATATTTCTTGGCTATATCTATCGCCTTGGCAAGATATGGCACACCTGCCTTGGCAGGATTCTCTCCCGTTACAAGGAGTATATTCTCAAATGGTGCAAGTTTCTTTATCGCCTTATACTCGTTCTCTATCTGTTCTGGCGTAAGAATAGTGCGCGCCATTGGGTTACTACGGTGGAAACCGCAATATACGCAGGAGTTTGAACATGAGTTCGTAATATACAAAGGAATGAACATTGACATGGTCCTGCCGAAACGTTCCTCGGTATATTTACGCGACAGTCGCGCCATCTGTTCAAGATAAGGCTCTGCTGCAGGCGAAATCATCGCCATGAAATCGTTGACATCACAATGTTCTTTCGCGAGCGCACGACGTACGTCCATTTCGGTCATATGAGCAATCTGCTCTGTGGTCTCTTCCCAACTTATGTTAAGTAATTCGTCTGAAAACACTTTTATCTATATTTTTATTTCTCTTAAATTCATTTATCACACTCTTCTCCACTAAAGACATAGTGGAGCATTACGGCATCTTTCCACGTATCGGCATGCAACAACCAGTCTTTCAGCGTCACAACCTCTGTGAAACCAGTCTTTCTCAACATGGCTATCGACGGCGCGTTATCCGTAGGTACTATGCAGTATATCTGATGCAAATTCAACGTGTTACAGCAATATTGCTGCAGCTCTTGTATAGCCTGTTCAGCATACCCTTTGCCTTGTTCCTCTTTCAATACAGCAACGCCCATCTCTGCACGTAAATGCTGCGGTGAGAAGTTGAAGAGGTCTATCAAGCCTATCGCCTTACCATCTACACGCATCACAAAACGCACCTGCTTGTCAGCATATATATCGAACTGTTGGGAAGATATATAGTTGCGCAAGGCATAGTGACTGTATGGCGCATTTGCATCGCTCGTACTCCACATCTGAAAGTCATTCTCAATGGTATATAGCACCTCGAGGTCTTCTGGCTCAAGGGCAGAAAGGGTTACCTTAGTCATAGTATGCACATCTTTATTTACCACGCATAAAAACTATTGCCAGCAATATTATCACGGCAAGATAGAAGAAAGATGCATCAAACGTTGCAACATATACGATAATATTCAGCAAGCCCATGAACTGGAATACCGCCAAACGCAAGAAACACATTTGGGAATAGCGTGTAATCCCTTCCTGTCCCTTTATCGGCGTGATATCATCATATCTCTCCTTGTTGACATATTTCAACGACAGCGGTATGAATCCCAGCACCATCAGTGTCATTATGATTTTCAGATAGTAAACCATGACTTCCGGCAGGGGCATCATTGGTGATTTTACTATGTAATTCACGATGATGAATGATACTACGAGGAAGCATGACAGTCCTGCCATCATACCAAGCCATGTGATCTTTAGTTTCTTATCCATATACTTTAATTATTTTTTACAAGGTTGAAATGCGTATTCCCTTAACTCAGTTATAGTAGGATGATCGCTACACAGGGGGCAGTGACCGTCCTTACCAAATTCCAATCTGTTCCACTGCATGGTAATAGCATCAAATGTAAGCAACTGGTTATCCAGTGGTTCCCCTACCCCAGCAATGTGCTTCACGACTTCTGTGGCTTGCACCGTACCGAGCATTCCCGCTATACTACCCAGTACACCTACCATTGCACATGTCTCTACCTCCTCCTTTGCCGGTGGTTCCGGAAAGAGGCAGCGATAGCATGCCGTGCCAGGACTATGTGTCATCACCTGACCAGAATAACGGTTTATGCCACCTATACAGAATGGCTTGCCGAGCATAACGCAGGCATCGTTGACGAGATATTTGGCTGAGAAATTGTCTGACCCTTCCACCACATAGTCGTAAGGACGCATGATGTCGAGGGCATTGTCCTCATTGAGATAGATTTCATGCTTCTCTACCCTTACATCGGGATTTATAGCACGTATCTTCTCTGCCGCAGAATCGACTTTCGGCCTACCTACATCTGCAGTGGTATGGATTACCTGACGCTGCAGGTTGGTAAGCGACACGGTATCACCATCAACCAATCCTATCGTACCGACTCCTGCTGCTGCCAAATACATGGCTATCGGCGAACCGAGTCCTCCGGCACCGACTATGAGGACTTTGGCATTGAGCAGACGCATTTGCCCCTCTTTGCCAAAGCCGTCTAGTATGATGTGGCGGTTATAGCGCCGCCTTTGTTCATTTGTCAAGTCTGCGTAAGTCATGTGTCAACTTAGCGGCACAGAAGTTTGGGCCGCACATCGTACAATATTCTCCATCTGTATGTCCTGCTTCCTCAAAGTACTGCAGCGAACGCTCTGGATCAAGGCTTAGATGGAATTGATCGCGCCAGCGGAAGTCAAAACGAGCCTTCGAAAGAGCATTATCACGTACCTGTGCACCCGGATGTCCTTTGGCAAGGTCTGCCGCATGAGCTGCTATCTTATATGTCACAACACCTACACGCACATCCTCACGGTTAGGTAGTGCAAGGTGCTCCTTTGGCGTCACATAACAAAGCATTGCAGTACCAAACCATGCTATCTGTGCACCACCAATAGCACTCGTGATATGATCGTAACCTGGCGCAATATCTGTCACTATAGGGCCAAGTGTGTAGAATGGAGCCTCATGGCAATGATCAAGCTGACGCTCCATGTTTTCACGTATCTTATGCATCGGAACGTGGCCTGGTCCCTCAATGAATGCCTGTACGTTCTTGTCCCATGCACGTGTCACGAGTTCGCCCATGGTGTCGAGTTCTGCAAACTGTGCAGCATCGTTGGCATCGGCTGTGCATCCAGGGCGCAGTCCGTCGCCTAATGACAAAGCAACGTCATACTGCGCCACGATATCGCATATCTCGTCGAAATGCTCGTAGAGGAACGACTCTTTGTCATGTATCAGACACCACTTGCTCATTATAGAGCCACCACGGCTTACTATTCCGCAGAGGCGAGAATCGGCAAGATGTACGTTCTGACGACGTATGCCTGCATGTATGGTGAAGTAGTCAACACCCTGTTCGCATTGTTCTATCAGTGTATCCTTGAATATTTCCCATGTCAGGTCTTCCACCTTTCCGTCAACCTTCTCCAATGCCTGATAAATAGGTACAGTGCCAACTGGAACAGGACAGTTACGGACTATCCATTCTCGAGTTTCGTGGATGTTAGCACCAGTGGAAAGATCCATAAGCGTGTCCCCTCCCCACTTGCATGACCAAACAGCCTTATCTACCTCTTCATCGATTGACGATGTTGTAGCAGAGTTACCTATATTGGTATTTATCTTTACAAGGAAATTGCGTCCTATTATCATAGGCTCGCTCTCTGGATGGTTTATATTAGCAGGAAGCACTGCACGACCACGTGCTATCTCTTCACGCACGAACTCAGGAGTTATATGGGTCTTTATGCCCAGTTCCTCGCAATTCATGTTCTCACGAATTGCCACATACTCCATCTCTGGCGTCACAATGCCAGCCTTGGCGTATGCCATCTGCGTTATTGCCTTACCCTTCTGTGCACGACGTGGAAGCTGTATATGCTCAAAGCGTAATGAATCGAGCGAGTGGTCAGCAAGGCGTTGCTTGCCATAGTCGCTTGTCACCTCTTTCAGTTGTTCAGTATCATTACGGTCAATTATCCACTGTTCCCTCATGCGCGGCAAACCTTTTTTCAGGTCAACCTCTATGTTTGGGTCAGAGAACGGACCGCTGGTATCATATATATATACAGGTGCATTCTGCTCTGTATGTGGTACACCATTCTTATCCTTAATCACTGTAGGTGTAAGGTTTACTTTGGTCATACCAACCTTGATGTAGGGAAACAATTTTCCCTGCATGTATGCTTTTTCTCTTTTTGCGTATGCTTTATTATCTTGTGGCATAGTGATGTCCAAGTTATGAGTTATGAGTTATGAGTTTTAGTTTAGAAATGCAGTAAGTGGACTTGAAGCTTCGGCACTGTCACTAACTGCTCCGAGACCAGCTTCGTATGCACGGCGGCCAGCTATAACGGCCTCTTTGAATGCCACAGCCATCTGCACAGGGTCACCAGCCACGGCAATGGCTGTATTTACCAGGCAGCAATCTGCTCCTAATTCCATTGCCTCTGCTGCATGGCTCGGGGCACCAATGCCTGCATCTACAACAACTGGCACCGTAGCCTGCTCTATGATAATCTGCAGGAAGTCCTTCATGCGCAAGCCCTTGTTTGTTCCTATAGGTGCAGCCAATGGCATTACCGTAGCGGCACCTGCCTCCTCAAGGTGTTTGCAAAGAGTAGGATCTGCCTGACAGTATGGCAATACCACAAAACCAAGTTTTACAAGTTGTTCTGTTGCCTTCAGTGTTTCAACTGAATCAGGCAGCAAATAACGTGGGTCAGGGTGTATCTCCAGCTTAAGCCAGTTAGTGCCGAATGCCTCACGTGCCATCTGTGCAGCAAAAACTGCCTCCTCAGCATTACGCACGCCACTTGTATTTGGCAACAACTGTATATTCTTATTTTGCGTGATGTGTGTAAGCAAGTCATCCTGCTTGTCTTCCAGTTCTACACGCTTCATTGCCACTGTTACCATTTCGGTCTCACTTGCCTTGATAGCTTCTGCCATCAAGGTGTTGTTATTAAACTTTCCTGTTCCAAGAAACAGTCGGGAGTTAAACTCACGTCCTGCAATAACTAACTTACTCATTATTTATTATATTATTTGTTTTTACAATTTCCTTCTGCCTCTATCACTCTCCTGACTTCCTCTACGGGATTCTCCGACCTTAACACGGTGCCACTAAGAGCTATGCCGCTGACTCCTGTAAGCATTATCTGAGGTATATCTTCCAACGTAATGCCACCTATTGCTACTACCGGTAGATTGATACCAGCCTGCCTCATCTTTCGTATGATATTACTATAGCCTTCTAACCCGAGCACTGGTGCCAACCCTTTCTTCGTAGTAGTGAAGCGAAATGGCCCGCAACCAATATAATTCGCGCCATTAGCATAGTGTTTCCGTACGTCATCAAAGGTATTGGCTGTGCCACCTATTATAAAGTCCTTGCCAAGTATCAGACGTGCCTTATCTATAGGCATGTCATTCTTACCGAGGTGTACACCATCCGCACCAAGTTCCTTTACCAATTCCACATGGTCGTCTATAATGAATGTCGCACCATAATCGCGACACATTTCCTGCACCTTCACCGCCACGGGACGTATCTCGTCAACAGCAGCATCCTTCATTCTCAACTGTATCCACTTGCACCCACCTTCAAGCGCAAGCATTACAGAGTCAAGGTAAGAATACTTCTCCGTATAATGGGTAATAAACTGAATCATATATTTATCCTCCGCAAGCAGCTTTAATCACAAGTACATTGTCGTTTTCTGCAAGAGCCGTTACCGTCCATTCATCACGGCGCACCATGTTCGCATTCACTGCTATCGCTACGCCACGCTCAGGAAGAGACAGTTCCTTAGCCAACTCATCTATGTTTGTAGCGGCTGTCTCTGTCTGTTTGTTGTTTAATGTAATCTTCATAAAAACAAAAAAAGAGCAACAGCATCATTGCCATCACTCGAGTCATATTATTGAATTGTTAATAATCAAGCTATCCTGCCACGAAAGACAAAATTTGCAAAACTTTCACACTCATTTCCCTACGACGGCATTATCCGTATCAGGTTTAATGGGTATATTCTCAGCCTCCCTTTATATATAACAAGGTCAGCACCCCGAGCTGTAAATCATAGCAAAATTACACAAAAAAGCCGAAATAAACAAATTTATTGCATTAAAACCATTTTTTTTGCCAAAAAATTTTGTCAGTTCAAAAAAAAGTACTACCTTTGCACTCGCTTAACAAAAACAGCTATAC
>JAEEGF012054628.1_pt1 | contig 26696 bp, 22 predicted proteins | sample 9134171 | NCBI WGS metagenome assembly JAEEGF01 (sample SAMN16246542, study PRJNA631951) | gut metagenome | biome: gut microbiome; feature: rumen; material: AP-attached | host: Bos | place: Iran: Karaj | collected 2018-10 | reverse complement strand
TCTGCTTCGGCAGCACATCCGACATCAGGTCCTCCACCAGTTGACCGCTGCGCTGAAGCAGCCTCCTCTGCGCTTCCTTATCGTCCTGTTGTTGGGGAATTTCCACTAGCACCCGCGACAGTTCCTTTAGTTTGGCGTAGGCCTCCACAATGGCGATGGTGGTCTGCACCGCACGCGGACTCTTCAAAATGGTCGCTAACATGTAAAGGCCTTTTTCGGTAAAAGCCTTGGGAATAGATGTAGAATGTTTCTGACGATTGAACCGGTCGAAATTTTCGACCAGTTCTTGTTTTTCATTTTCAGACAATTCCAGCACATACCCTTTCGGAAACTTTTCCGGATTGTTGTTTACTGCTTCGTTAATTCGTTTGGTTTCCACACCGTACAATTCGGCCACATCACAGTCCAGAATGATCTGCTGGTTGCGCAGGGTGATAATCTTCTCTTCTACTTTAGGTAACAATTGGTTTTCCATTTCATTGAATTTAGGTTTAACATTTGGTTTGTATATACCCTGCAAAGATTTAGCAACCCGAAGGCAAAACCAAGGCCTTTCTATAATTATTTTATTGAAAATCAACATAATAACAATCTGCATATTTAAGAAAGAAAAGTGCAAATATCCCTCAAAAAGATGCAAAAAGGCAAAAAATGAAAAATCCGCACTTCCGGCAAGACATGGTAGGGCGGGCAAAAATTTCGGAGTTTCTCGAAGATTCCACCGCAAAACTCGTGCGCGGCAGAATGCGGTGAAGCCTCCAATACAATCCAATATCCACCATACAACAAAGGACACCACCTACCACCACGCCCCACTTTGGGCTATTCCTCTTTTTCCCGATGGACAGTGTGGCGGAATTTGAGCATGGCCAGGTTCAGCTCAAGCGTAGTGTCGCTGCTATGCTTCGGCAGCACGTCCGACATCAGGTCCTCCACCAGTTGGCCGCTGCGCTGAAGCAGCCTCCTCAACGCCTTCCTGCCACTGGAAGAGGGACGCAAGGTCGAGAGCCTCGAATACATCTCACCCGAACTCATGCCCGAAACACCCGCACGGAAAAACAGCATCGTGGACGTCTGCTGCCGGGACTCCTCCGGCGTGCAGTTCTTAGTGGAGATGCAGATCAACTGGCCGGAGGATTTCTACCAACGAGTGCTCTTCAACGCTTCCAAGGCCTACGTCAACCAGCTCGGCAAAGGGCGCACCTACAAGATGCTACAGCCCGTCTATTCCCTCAACTTCGTCAATGGCAACAGCCATCCGGGCCTCACGGAGTGGTACCACCCCTACCGCATCGTGCACCAGTACCACTCGGACCTCGTGATCGAGGGCCTGCACATCGTCTTCGCGGGAATGGACAAATACCGTAAACTCAATGTGAAAGGGAACACCAAACGGGACCTGTGGATGCGCTACTTCACGGAACTGACGGAAAACACCCGGAAACCGGCAGAGGATCTGTTGGCGGACCCCGAGGTCGGCAAGGCCATAGAACTGCTGGAGGCCATCAACTACTCGGAAGAGGAACGCTACCTGTACGACCGCTACTGGGACGCCGTCAGCATCGAGGCCACCCTGCGCGACGCCGGCATACAGGAAGGGCTGGCGGAGGGAATGGAAAAAGGAATCCAACAAGGAATCCAGCAGGAGAGGCACCAAATCGTTCTCAAGATGCTTGACAAAGGGTTGCCGCCATCATTCGTGGCCGAAATGACCGGCATGACAGAAGAGGAGGTAATCAATTATTAATCAAAATCATCTCTTTAAGTCTTGCTTAAGTCTTGCAAAAAAACGGTATGATAATCTGCGTGGTCTGCGGGACAATTATATGCCCGCCGAACTCGCAGAAATACGCAGACAGGGTATTTACAAGATTCAAGGGGATAATTCAGTTATTAATTGCCCCTCAAATACGCCTGCAAGTGCTCTATTTCTTCGTATTTGGGTGTGTCATCCACAAAAGCGGGGACGATGGCGCGCACCTCGTCGTAGAATTTGCGGGTGACCGGCGACAGTTTGTCCTGAATCTTGAGACAGTCCACGGCCTGCACCAAGGCCATGCATTGGATGGCGGCCACCTGATAGCCGTTGTCAATCACACGGCGGGCCAACAGGGCCGAATTAGTGCCCATGGAGACCACATCCTGGTTGTCGTTGTTGTTCGGGATACTATGTACACATACAGGATTGGAAAGTGTCTGCGACTCGGCCGTGGTGGAGGTGGCCGTAAACTGAGCGGCCTGCAAACCGTAGTTCAAGCCGAGGTGGCCGAGGTTCACAAAGGGCGGCAGGATGCCGTTGATGCGATCATGGAACAGGTAGTTGAGCTGCCGCTCCGAAAGCATGGTCATCATCGTCACCGCGATCTTCAGCTTGTCCATCTCGAACGACACGTAGTCGCCGTGGAAGTTGCCGCCATGATACACATTACGGGTTGCGACATCCAACACGGGATTGTCATCCACGGAGTTGTACTCATTCACCAGAACCTTGCGCGCGTTGACCAATTCGTCGTACACAGGACCGAGAATCTGCGGCACGCAGCGCAACGAATAGTAGGGCTGCACCTTGACTTCATTGCCGAAATAGGACTCATGGTGCTGTTGCTGGTAGAGTTCCGCCTGACGGTCCTTGAAGCAACGGGAACCGGCAGCTATGCGGCGCATCTCGGCAGCCACATAATGCTGACCCTCATGATGTTTCATCCCATTGAGTTCCTGCGAGAAGCAGTCGTCGTACGAGGAGGCGATCTCATTCATCATGGTGGAAAACAGCAATGACCAGTCGAAGAGTTTCTGGGCATAATATAGGTTCACCATGCCGATGCCGCTCATCACGGCGGTACCGTTCACGATAGAGAGGCCGTCGCGGATGTACATCTTCAAGGGTTCCACGCCAAGTTCTTGCAGCACATCGGCGGTGGGGCGTTTTTTCCCCTTGTAAAAGACATACCCCTCCCCTATCAGCGTCAGCGCCACATGAGCCAGCTGCACCAAGTCGCCGCTGGCACCCACGCTGCCGTGCTCGGGCACGAAGGGGTATATTCCCTTGTTGATGAAGGTCTGGAAAGCCTTGACGGTGTTCAAATGAACGCCGGAATTGCCGGACACGAAGGTCAGATAACGGGCCAGCATGGCGGCACGCACATAGAGCGGTTCCAAGGGCTTACCCGCACCGGTGGCATGCGAACGGATAATATTATATTGTAACGCCAGCAGGTCGTGGTCGTCAATACGGTACTGCGCCATCGGGCCGAAACCGGTGTTGATGCCGTAAATCACCTTGTCGCGGGCGAAATCTTTCAAAAAAGTATATGCAGCCTCTATCTTTTCTTGTTCATTAGGGGTCATTTCCAACGTCATCCCGTTGAAAACCACATCAATAATCTCTTCGTATGTCATACCTGAAATTTTTAAGGCCGCAAAAGTACAAAAAACAATAAATATTTTATACTTTTGCACGCTTTTTTGGAAAGAACTAAAACCAACACAGATGAAAAAGATATTAGTCATTGGTGCCTGCGGACAGATTGGTTCCGAGCTGACACCCGCATTACGCAAACAGTATGGTACCGACAACGTTGTTGCCGCGGACATGATTTACCCGTTGAAAGGCGACCTGGCCGATGCCGGCCCTTCCTGCAAGATTGACGCCACCAACGCCCAGGACATCGCCGATGCTGTCAAGAAGTACAACATCGACGCGATTTACAACCTGGCCGCCATCCTCTCCGCGAAGGCGGAGGCCAACCCCATGTTAGGATGGAACGTGGGCGTGGGTGCCCTGCTCAACTGCTTGGAAGTCTCCCGCGAGATGGGATGCTCCCTGTTCACGCCGAGTTCCATCGGAGCCTTCGGCCCGGACACCCCGCATGACATGACCCCTCAAGACACCATCCAGCGGCCCAAGACCATCTACGGCGTCACCAAGGTCACGGGCGAGCTGCTGAGCGACTACTATTTCAAGCGCTTCGGTGTGGACACCCGCTCCGTGCGTTTCCCAGGACTGATCTCCAACGTCACACTGCCCGGCGGCGGCACCACCGACTATGCCGTTGAAATATACTACGCCGCCGTGAAAGGCGAGAAATTCGTCTGCCCCATCGCCAAAGGCACCTACATGGACATGATGTACATGCCCGATGCATTGAAAGCCGCCATCGACCTCATGGAAGCCGATCCCACCAAGCTCGTACACCGCAACTCGTTCAACATCACCGCCATGAGTTTCGAACCGGAAATGATTTACGCCGAAATCAAGAAGCATATCCCTGATTTCCAGATGGAATACCAGTACGATGAGCTGCGGCAGAACATCGCCGACTCGTGGCCAAACAAGATGGATGACCACTGCGCGCGCGAGGAATGGGGATTCAAACCCACTTACGACCTCGCCTCGATGACCGTGGACATGCTCAAGGTATTGGGAGAGCGCTATCGGAAATAGAAACGCACATCACGCCACATGCGCAGACACCCCCGACAACCATTTGTATTCAAACGAGTTGTCCATCGGGCTTCCCTATGGGCACGGAATATGCATGATGGTTGCAACCGTCTGCTTCGACATGTCAACTTCCATAAGTTAGGCAACCTCGGGTTCGCCCTTCTTGGCGCACTCATCTTGAGTGTATGTTGTTATATTGTTGAGAACCAACCGTATAACCTTATGGAAAAGTCGCTCTTGTACTATTTTTTAGAGTGGCCTTTCAACACGGAAGGGACAACCGACAACGAGGAGGCCAGCTTCATCAATATCAGCCACGACCGCCAGCTGGTCTGCATTGACCCGCGGGACAGCACTGCCGGCAACATTGACATCACCGACCGTGCCAAGTTGCTGGCATTCTTGCAGATGCTGGAGCGTGACAACGTACAATACAAATACATACTTCTGGATATCCGTTTCGAGAAAGGGCTCACCACCCCTGTTGACACGCCCCTTTTCCGCCAGATATGCCGGATGCGCGACATCGCCATTGCGCACCACACCAACGATGCGTGGGACAATTATGAGCTTGCCTTTGACAGTCTGCGGGATAAAACCGGCATGTCGGATTATGCCCAGTTAGGCTTCGCGCGCAACTTCTCCCGATACACCTTCCTGCAAGACGGCGGTCCCTCGTTGGCGCTGAAGATGTACGACGACACGCGACACCAGGCCACCTCCATAAAGCGATTCCGCCGCTGGCCTCTTTATACCAGCTGCGGACTCCTCTGCACCAACGCCCCGATGCTGGCCGTACGAGGCAACATCTACAACAAAATGGATGCCCCTGTCATGGATGAGGGCCCGGGATTCATCTACAACTTCTACGAGGATCTCGGCGCCGACATTCTTTCTTTGGAGGGTCGCAACCTGGCCGAGGACTACAAGGACAAATATCTGATCGTGGCCAATTTCGAGAACGACATGCACGACACCTATGCAGGTCCGATGCCGGGAGCCTACCTCACATGGCTGGCCTTCCTGCATCTGCGCGACGGGCATCATCTGTTGCACTGGACCTTCGTTATCCTGATGTTCGTGTTTTACACGGCTATCTTCTACTTCCTGTTTTTCATCAACCGCATCGCCCACGGCGAATGGGCGGCACAATCACGGATTCGCCAACTCCTTCTCGGACTCATACGCTGGATTGGTTCCTGCGGGCTCCTCTATCTGATGACCTTCATTGCCTATCTGGCTTTTCCCGTGCGCTACAACGTCACCATCCCCATTCTGGGCGTTATCATTGCCAATTTTATTATCAACATAGCAAACAACAATGAAAAGAAAAGCCACACTTCTGGTTTGGATGCTGCTCCTGCTACTGATTAATGCCGGAGCCACCGATTATAAAATATTGAAAATGAGCTGTGACTCCATCAAAATCGGCAACCGATGGTGTCGGAAGGGTTCCGTATTCAACGATGCGGACAACATCCGCTGGCCGGGAGGTTACCATTTCCTGTGGGCACAGAACCAGTCCACACAAAAGACGTTCTACATCTCCAGCGATGCCATGAACGCCAAAAGCACCCGCACGCTCAAGGACTATGTGCTCCGCCTGAACAAGATGTCGAGCCGCGATGGTGAAATATGGCAGAATTTAATCGGAAAGAACAAGGAAAACTTCACTGAAAAAAGAATCGCCTTGGTCATAGGAAACTCCAACTATCAGAACAACACGCAATTAAGAAACGCCATCAACGACGCCCATGCCGTAAGCGCCGAGTTGCAGCAGTTAGGATTCGATGTGTACAGCCTGTACGATGGCACAGGTGAAGACATGGAAAACGCCGTGGAACTGTTCCGGAAGAAAGCCGTAGGCAATGGCTATAAAATGGCCCTCTTCTACTATTCCGGACACGGACTGCAGGGGGACGACGGCAACAACTACCTGCTGCCGGTGGATGCGAAACTGAACAGCAAGGGCGACTTGAGCACCTGTATTGACGGGCGTTGGCTGGTTTCCAAATTAGCGGATGCCAACTGTGCCAACACCATCGTGGTGCTGGATGCGTGCCGCAACGAGAAGCTAAACTGGACGCGCGGGCTCACCGACGGCCTCATCCCGCTGGCACCGCCTCTCGGCATGCTTCTGGCCTACTCCACGCAGGCCGGCTCCGTGGCCCAGGACATGATCAACGACGACCTGCCCTACGGCCCGTATGCCAACGCCTTAGTGGCTGCCCTGAAAAAAGACAAAAGCTCCGTGGATGAGCTCTTTTCCGAGGTGAAAAGCCAAGTTATCCAAAGCACCTCCGCCATCCAAGTGCCCACCATCTTCAACAACCTGCTCAAAACCGTTTACATCAACGGGCAGAACCAGTACGAAGTGCTCACGCCCGAGCAGGCCCGCGCCGAAGCCAAGAAGGCATTCGACTCACGTGTGCAACTGGCCGAGCAGGGCGACCGCGAAGCCCAATACGAGCTTGGCATGGCATACGAGTTCGGATCGCAGTTCTGCGACACCAACCGGGCCGATGCGTACAAATGGTACACCAAAGCCGCCAACCAGGGGCACACGGAGGCCGAGAACAAATTAGGCACCTATTACTTCCTGGACAAAAACAACTTGGAAGAGGCCGTCAATTGGTATGAGCTGGCCGCCAAAGGAGGCAACGGGAATGCGCAATACAACCTCGGATTCATCTACCTGAACGCCACCGGAAGCCTATCGAAACCGGCAGAGGGTTTGGAATGGATGCGCTCCGCAGCGGAATCGGGAGTGGCGAACGCCCAATACGAACTCGGGCGGTGCTACTACGACGGCATCGACGGACTGCAGATTCCGTACCGCACGGAGGCCTATCGTTGGTTCAAGGCAGCCAGCGAACAGGACCATCTGGAATCCCATTACTACGTGGGCCGCTGCTACTTCTATGGCGAAGGCACCGACCAGAACTACTCGGAGGCTTTCAAGCACTACAAGATCGCTGCCGACAAAGGGATGACCGAAGCCGAATACGCCCTTGCCCTGTGCTATGAAAAAGGTTATGGCGTGGACCCGAACAAAGAAGCCGCCATTGCCTGGTGCAAGAAAGCCGCCGCCAAAGGCTACGACAAAGCCATCCGCCGTCTGTCCATATTAGTTCCCGAAGGTCAATAACCCATTCAACCCTAACGATATGAGAATCAAAAACATCATACTATCCGTAGTGTTGCTTTGCATCGGTTTCGTATTCACCAATCCGGCAAAGGCACAGCTGTCGTTCCAGCCGGCACCATTTACCACAACCTTGGCGGAGGCCTCCTACCCTTCTGCCAGCATACCAGTAGTGGAGAGAAAAGGCAAACAGATTCGTCATTCCACATTCTTCACCCTGAACATGCAGACGCTACCGCTCACGAAAGAGACACGTTTTTTCGATATTCACAACTTCTCATACGGCTTGAAAATCGGTACGATGCGGAAGTCGGGATGGTACTTGAGCCTGATGAGCAACTTCTGGTTCCCGGGCACCTTCCGCTCCGGAAACACCGAGCAGCTGACAGACCCGATGGATGTGCGGAACTCCTATTTTGAGGGAATGTTAGGCCTAACCGGACGTTATTGGAAGCCCATGTCGTTCCATTTCGGAATAGGAATGAACTATCATACAACCAACTACCTATGTAAGGATCACGTGTGGCGCAACCAGCAAACGGAGCGCGGATTCGGCCCTGTAGTGGCCAGCGGCTTCATGTTCCACATCACAGGGTTCGTGCTATCCGCGGAGGCCGTGCTTCACTACTCGCTACAGGAAGGCACTTTCCGCGACAATCTCCACATCGGAGCCAAGGTGGGAGTGGGATTTTGCTTAGTGGATAAAAAGGGGAAGAAAAACATGCCGAAAAACGAGAAGCATACGGAAAGCACCCTGACACGCAGTCTGGTCCCCATCACCGCCACACCCGAGTATGGAGGGCAAAACACGGGCTCAGCCCTGCCGGACATATTATTCGCCGAGAACAGGTCCGTAGAAAGCCTTGACGATGACGACCTCCCCGACACACAGGAAAAACAAGCGCCAGCTACCGCTCCAGCAACCGCAGACCCCACTCCCGCCAACAGGAATACAGAACCGACAAGCACCACTGAAACAAGCACTTCGCAAAGCGAATCTAAAGATATGGTTGAAACAAAATCCGATGCCATTTCAGCCGAAGATCTTTTAAAAGAGGGTTTGTTTCCGGAGGAAGAAGAAACAGCCGACTCCCTTGACGCACAATCGTCTGAGCCGAAGCCTTGCGGCAAGTTGAAAGTCACCGACGCGGACCACAACGTCTATCACACCGTGACCATCGGCAGCCAGTGCTGGATGGCAGAGAATCTCCGTTCAACCACCGACCCATGGGGCCATCGGATTTTGCAAGGGCGTCATGCCGACAGCAACATCGCCTACCGGTATTGTCCCGGCGGCGACACGGCCACCGTGCGCGCCTACGGCTATCTTTACAACTGGAAGGCCGCCTCAGGGAACACCTGGATTCTGCAGCAGAAAGACACTCTCGGGCGCGGCATCTGTCCGGAGGGATGGCATCTACCCAACAGCTCTGAATGGGACCTGTTGGCCCTCTATTTGGCCAGTTATGACGAATATGTCTGTGGCGGACAGAATGGACGTATCGGCAAGTCGATAGCGGCCACGCGCGTATGGCGGTCCTCCGACAAGGATTGTGCCATCGGCAATAATCCTAAGGAGAATAATGCATCAGGGTTCTCGGCCCTGCCAACCGGCAACTACAATGGGACTTATATGGGATTCGGCAGAGAGACGGGCTTCTGGTGCCATGTGCCGGACGGCAAAGTGGGTCCTATTCGCGCATTGCGCACCGACAGCGATTCGTTGCTCCCCGCCCAGCCGGAGAACGCCGCCGAAGCGTATCCGGTGCGGTGCGTGATGGACTGATGGGGATACGATTCCGTCAACCATTTTTAGGAAACGACAGTATGGATATCCAACTACTATGCCGAATTGGAAATGGAATTAAGAAGAATAAACTCACCTCAAACATACTATTAATATGAAGTCTTCCTTATCTTATAGAAATCTTTTTTTTGAGGGAATTATTCCCCTGTTGTCTGTGGTGGTATGGATACCGGTGTTTTATTGGATTTTGAATTATCAATGGACAAATCCACTATGGGAAAATATTTTATTTCTTCTTCTAATTATAGATATGATATTTCTTCTTTCCATTTATCCCATTGGTGTTTTGGTTAAATATCTCCTATACGATTACGATACGTTATTGGAGTACGATGTTTGTAACGAAAAGATTAGTTATGACAGGGAAGATATTAAGGTCGATTTTCAATTATCAGACATAGAATCTTTTGTCCGAATTCGCCCTCTATTAAGATCAGCGATAGGCTCTATATATGAAATAAAACTAAAATCAGGTTGTGTTATTACAGTGACAGATTTGCTCTCTGCGATGCAACAAATAGAGAAACATTTTGAAATAATCGATACATATTACGAATGTGTGCTGTTTCGTAAATTTTACAACGTTAGACCCAAAAATGATGATTCAAAATAGTGCACATTATTACTACGTCTATGGCGCCAACGGCCTCGCCGCCCTCTGCGTGCGCCGCAACGGGGTGGACAGTCTCTATTACGTACATCCCGACCGGTTGGGCAGCTACACGCACCTCTCCGATGCCGACAAGCAGGTGGTGCGGGCGTTGCCTGTGATGAGAAGTTTACCTTTTTCAGCACCCTCATTTCCGAAGCGGATGGTATGAATTTTTTTTGTACTTTTGCCGCCGTTTTTAAAATACCCCAAATATTAATCATTTAAAAATCAAAAAGTAATGAAATCAGTATCTATTAGCGGTTCCCTCCGTGGGAACGTAGGGAAAAAAGATGCAAAAAACCAACGTAACCAGGGCATGATCCCTTGCGTGCTGTACGGCGGAAAAGAACAGAAACTCTTCGTTGTGGAAGAGAGACAGTTCCAAAAACTGCTCTATGTCCCCGAAGTGCAGTATGTTGATCTCAACATCGACGGCTTCGCCACCCGCGCCATCGTGCAAGAAACGCAGTTCCACCCGATTACGGATAAACTCCTGCATGTTGACTTCCTTGAAATCGTGGACGGCAAGCCCATCACCATCGAGCTTCCTTTCATGTTGAAGGGCACATCCCCGGGTGTCCTCAAAGGCGGTTCCCTCCAGAAGAGAGTGCGCAAACTCAAAGTGCGCGGCCTGCTTGAGAACATCCCCGAGAATATCGTGACCGACATCTCCAACATGGAAATCAACGATATGATCAAGATTGGAGACATCCATATCGACAATCTGGAAATCGTTGACAATGCCAACAAGGTCATCGTCTCTGTCAACCCGACCCGTAACGCCGTGGTTGAAGCTGCTGAGGGTGAGGCTGAAGAGGGCGCTGAGGCCTAATCATCAACCCATTCTATATATATAATATTGTAAACATTTAAAATCAGAAAATATGGCAGCAATTGGTGCAATTCGCAAACACGGTGTCGCGTTGATGATTATCATCGGCTTGGCCTTACTTGCCTTCATCTTGGGCGACCTTTCCCAGGTGACCCGTACTTTCTCCAACAAATATGTGATGGCGAAAGTGGATGGGAAGAAGATGGATAACGTCTATAGCGAACAGTACGAGCAGAATACCGCGTTGATGAGACTCCTCCAGAAGAAGTCCTCTTTCGACGAGAATGAAACCTACCAAATCCATGAGATGACCTGGCGTCAGATGCTTCAGGATGCCATCATGGACAAACAGCTCAAGGCCCTCGGTATGGCTTACACCTCCCAGATGGTGGAGGATTTCAAGGCCGACATGGTCGCCAGCCTGAACACGCAGCAGCCTAACCAGTATCTGATGCAGTTCGCACAGGCGCTGGCCGAGCAGTTCGGTCCGGAAAATGCCATGGCCATCATTTCCAATATCGAGGAATATGCCAACAACGAACAGACGAAGGAACTGTATAACGCATACAAGGCCATCGTTCGCTTCGCCCTCTCGGCAGAGAAGTCCAACCACTACTTCTCTTTGGTGCAGGGCTCCCTCTATTTCTCGGATGCCGCCGCCAAGCAGCTGGCTAACGACAATGCCACGGCTATGACGCAGCTCATGATGGTGAATCCGCAGTTGCCGGCTTTCAACGACATCAACGCCAAGCCGACCGACAAGGAGATGAAGGCATTCTACAACACCCATAAGAAAGATCTGTTCACCTCTTACGAGCCGGATCGTGACATTGATGTGGCTGTGTTCCCCATCAATCCCACACCTAAGGATCTGCAGGATATTGAGGATACCGTCCGCGCCGATTACCAGCGCTTCGCCACTGCGGAATCCCTGTTGGATTACAGCATCGAGAAGGGCGTTGGCACAGTGGACAGCACCTTCTACAAGAAAGACGATATCCAGTTGGACATCCTCGACAGCTTGATTTTCAAGATGCCGGTGGGATCCTACATCGAGCCGTTCACTTACGAGAACGCCAAATGGTACTTCGGCAAGGTTTACGGTGGCGCTTTCCGTCCCGATTCTGTGTTCGTGGCTACGATTGAACTCCCGTTCAAGACCTCCCAGAACACGACGGCCAAATACACGAAGAAACAGGCCCGTCTGCTTGCTGACAGCTTGAAGAACGTGATTGCCAGCCGTCAGGCTTCCATCTTCGAACTCCAGCTCAACTACCTCAATGGCCGCGAGCGTACCGACAGCACGTTCTGGTTGCCGGAAAGAGGTACAATAGCCTCCCTCTATAACGAATTGGTGGCCACGCCCGATGGCGGTCTCTATGTATATGCCGCCACTGGTGGTTACATCGTTTTCCAGGTGATGCAGCGCACTCAGCTGATCGAGAAGAGACAATTCGTGCTTTATGATTATGACATTGTCGCTTCCGAGGCCACGTTCAACAACATCAAATCCCAGGCCAACCAGTTTGCCGCTTCCATCTCTTCGGATGCCGACTTGATTTCCGAGGCTGCCAAGAAGGGTATCCAGACGGTGAACGGAACGCATGTGCTTTCCATGGCCACGACCATCGGTCAGCTGCCCAACTGCCGCGACATCGTGAGCTGGGCTTTCGCCGATGGCACGAAGAAAGACGACATCTCCGACGTGATCAATGTGGACAGAATGTTCCTGGCCGTGGCCGCTAACAAGACCGTCCGCAAGGTGGGTGTGCAGAAGTTCGAGAACGTCAAGGCCGACATTGAGGCTATGCTGACGGCTGAGAAGAAGGCTGAGATGGTGGCCGAGATGGTCAACAAGGATCTGGCATCCTCCTCAATGGAGGCTCTCGCCCAAAAATATTCCACTCAGCTGATGGACAGCGTGATGCTCTATTTCGCGGGCGACATGTACCAGAACCGTGGTGTGGAGGGCAAGGCTATTGGCAAGATCTTCAGCTTGCCTGCCAACAAGCCGACGGCTGTTGCCGGTCGCAACATGGTGTATGTGGCCAATCTGCAGCAGACCACCAAGGGTGCCGCCACCCCGGGCTATATGCTGGAGAAGAACATGCTCCGCAACATTCTGATGGGTCGCGAACGTGGCGAGGCCACTCTGATGACCTACCTGATCCAGAACACCTCCGTCATTGACAACCGTTACAAATTCTATCAGAAATAGACATTTTCTTATATTGATTGAGAGGGTGCCCGGCATGTCCGGACACCCTTTTTTTATAGGTGTGAAAAATATCCACAAGAAAATGTTGACGGTAAGAAAAAAAATGTATCTTTGCACGCTTTTTAGAAGTGAAATGGATTGTGGGGTTGGATTTGAGGCGTAGTAGTACGTAACTACTTGATTTCACGGACTGTATTGAAATAGAAGATGGCAAAAGGGTAGGGGTTTCTTATGGTTTACGAATGATAGAATAGTTGCATTTTGCTTCCAAAAGTGCGCTATTTTTTTTTGAAAGTAATCAATAATTAATCAATAAAATAAAATTTGAAGGGATGAAAAAGATTAAAATTACACAAGTTAGAAGTGCGGTTGACAGACCTATCCGTCAAAAAAGATCGTTGGAAGCCTTAGGCATCCGGAAAATGCACCAGACTGTAGAACATGAGGCCACGCCCCAGATCCTGGGTATTGTGGACGCCGTCAAACATTTGGTTTCAGTAGAAGAATTATAACGAGATTAATAACAGTTGAAATTTAGAAACGATGAATTTACACAACTTAAAACCAGCAGCAAACTCAACACACAGTGACAGAAGAATAGGCAGAGGACAGGGTTCCGGCAAGGGAGGCACGTCCACACGTGGTAATAAAGGTGCTAAGTCGCGTTCCGGTTACAGCCGCAAGATCGGTTTCGAGGGTGGTCAAATGCCCATCTACCGTATTTTGCCCAAGAGAGGTTTCAAGAACATCAACCGCGTGGAATACAACGCCATCAATATAAGCACTTTGCAGCATCTTGCTGATAAGAATATCACTGACATTGACCGTGATGTTCTGATTGCCAACGGCTTGGCGAAGAAGAACGACCTGATCGCCATCCTGGCCAAGGGTGAGCTCACCGCCAAGGTGAATGTGAAGGCTGACAAATATTCCGCCAAGGCCAAGGCTGCCATCGAGCAGGTTGGCGGCACGGCAGCGTTAGTCAATGCCCCTGTTGCAGAGTAAGTTTTTAATTTAATCACTTTTTCTCATGAAAAAATTTATTGAAACGATACAAAACATTTTCAGGATTGAAGATCTCCGTAAGAGAATTCTCTATACGCTCTTCATCATCCTGATATACCGTTTCGGTGCCCATGTGGTGCTTCCGGGTATCAATCCCGGCGGTCTTTCCGCTTTCACCAGTGCCGCGCAGAAGGGTATCTTCGGTATGATCGACCTCTTCTCGGGTGGTGCCTTCTCCAACGCTTCCATCTTCGCATTGGGTATCATGCCGTACATCTCCGCATCCATCGTGGTGCAGTTGCTCACATTGGCTGTGCCTTATTTCCAGCGTTTGCAGAAAGAGGGTGAGAGTGGCCGTAAGAAAATCAACCAGATCACGCGTTACCTTACGGTGATCGTGTTGGCCATCCAGGCTCCTGCTTACATCGCCAACCTCGTCAACCAGTTCCCGGGCGCCATTGCCCCGTCCATGCTGGAACACCATGTGCTGGGCTTCACGGCCTTCGGCTTCACGGCTTTCATCCTTTTGATCGCCGCCACGCTCTTCATCATGTGGTTGGGTGAGCGTATCACCGACAACGGTATTGGCAACGGTATCTCCATGATCATTATGATCGGTATCATCGCCCGTTTCCCCTTCGCTATCAAGGCCGAGTTTGTGGCCCGTATCAGTGAGATGAACGGTGGTCCTATCGTTTTCATCATCGAGATTGTGCTGATGATGGTGATTATCGCCCTCTGTATCCTCCTCGTGCAGGGTACCCGCCGCGTTCCGGTCCAATACGCCAAGCGTGTTGTCGGCAACAAACAGTACGGCGGTGTCCGCAACTATCTGCCCCTCAAGGTTAACGCCGCCGGCGTTATGCCTATCATCTTCGCCCAGGCGCTCATGTTCATCCCCCCGATGATCTTCGCCAACGCTTCCCAAGAGTCCATCTCCGGCTTCTGGGGCAGCTTCCTCGATTACAACCGTTTGGGCTACAACGTGGTTTATTTCATTTTGATTATACTGTTCACCTATTTCTATACGGCTATCACCATCAATCCGCAGCAGATTGCCGAGGATTTGAAGAAGAACGGCGGTTTCATCCCGGGCACGAAGCCTGGCAAGCAGACGGCCGAGCTGATTGATAACATCATGTCGCGCATCACGCTTCCGGGATCCATCTTCCTGGGCATCGTGGCTGTGCTGCCGGCCATCGTCCGCATGTTCGGTGTCAACCAGCAGTTCGCACAGTTCTTCGGCGGCACGTCCCTGATCATTATGGTCGGTGTGGTGCTGGATACGTTACAGCAGATTGAGAGCCATCTCTTGATGAGACATTACGACGGTCTCACTAAGTCGGGCCGTATCAAAGGCCGTATGGGTGGTGTTTATGGAGGATAATGGAGAACATGTTCAGAAGAATCAAATATAAATCCGAAGCCGACTTCGAGAAGCTGAGAAAGAGCGCTCATGTGGTGGCTGTTGCCTTGGCAGAGGTTGCCAAGTACATCAAGCCCGGTGTGCCCTTGACCTACCTTGACCAGATAGGGGAGGAGTGCATCCGCGACCATCACGCGATTCCTTCTTTCAAGGGGTTCGAGGGTTTTCCCGCTGCGCTCTGCCTCTCGGTGAACGACGTGGTGGTTCATGGCATCCCCAAAGCGGGCATGTACCTGAACGACGGCGATATCCTGTCGGTGGATTGCGGGGCTCTTCTGGACGGTTTTCATGGTGATTTCGCCTACACGTTCGCCGTTGGGGAGGTTTCCGAGGAGGTTCGTCTGCTGATGGACCGCACCAAGGAATCCCTCAACAAGGCCATCGAGGTGGCTGTGGCGGGCAAGACGGTAGGCGATATCGGCCACACGGTGGAAACATACGTGGGCAAGTACAACTACGGCGTGGTGCGCGAGCTATGCGGCCATGGCATCGGCAAGGACATGCACGAGCGTCCCGACATCCCCAATTTCGGTCGGCCCAACAGTGGCGATCGTCTGCAGGAGGGCATGTGCATCTGCATCGAACCGATGATCACGCTCGGCTCGCACAAAATTTACATGGAGCAGGACGGATGGACCATCCGCACCCGTGACCACAAGCCTGCCGCCCATTACGAACACCAGCTGGCCATCACCTCCAAGGGAACGGAAGTCATCTCCTCCTATAAACTGATAGGTGAAGTCATCGGAACGAACGAACTCTATTAAAAATACAGAATATGGCAAAGCAATCATCATTCGATTTGGACGGCATCGTGACGGAAGCGTGCGGGAACGGGCTCTACCGGGTGCAGCTGGAAAGCGGGCATGTGATCATCGCCCACCTCTCCGGCAAGATGCGCCTGCATTACATCAAGATCCTGCCCGGCGACAAAGTCCAGGTGGCCATGTCTCCGTATGACCTCACCAAGGGGCGGATAACCTTCCGTTATAAAAGTTAAGGAATCAAATAAAGAAAAATAATAACATCAATAAAACAGAAAAAAATGAAAGTAAGAGCGTCAGTTAAAAAGAGATCAGAAGACTGTATCGTGGTGAAACGTCACGGAGTGGTTTACGTGATTAACAAGAAGAACCCTAAGATGAAACAGCGTCAGGGTTAGGATTTATCATCGAATAAAATTATTAATTAACAATAAAATATTAAAGTAATATGGCAAGAATTGCAGGTATTGATTTACCGAAGAACAAACATGGCGAGATCGGCTTGACCTACATTTACGGAATCGGCAGAAGCACTGCCCAAAAGATTCTGACGAAGGCCGGTATCAGCTGGGACAAAAAGGTAAATGAATGGAACGACGATGAGTTGGCAGTTATCCGTGGATTGGTTAATGATTTGAAGGTGGAAGGTCCTCTGAGATCTGAGGAGCAGATGAACATCAAGCGACTGATGGATATCGGCTGTTACAGAGGCATCCGTCACCGTTTGGGATTACCGGTACGTGGACAGAGCACGAAGAACAACGCCCGTACACGTAAGGGACGTAAGAAAACTGTTGCAAACAAGAAGAAAGCAACCAAGTAGTTAATAATCATTACGGATAGAGAAAACATACAGTTATGGCAAAAAATACTAAAACATCCAAGAAAAAAGTTGTCAGAATTGAGGCTTCTGGAAAAGCGTTCATATATGCATCTTTTAATAACGTTATTGTTTCCCTTACCAATAATGACGGTCAGGTTATTTCCTGGTCCTCTGCCGGTAAGATGGGATACAGAGGTTCCAAGAAAAACACCCCTTACGCTGCCCAGATGGTGGCTCAGGATTGTGCCAAGGTCGCTTACGATCTCGGTCTGCGCAAGGTGAAGGTTTACGTTAAAGGTCCGGGACAAGGCCGTGAATCTGCAATCCGCTCCATCAACACCACGGGTATCATCGTGGAAGAGATTACGGATGTCACTCCGCTTCCGCACAACGGTTGCCGTCCTCCCAAACACAGAAGAGTATAATTTTTTACAGTATCTTATAACAATAAAAAAAGTTTACAATTATGGCAAGATATACAGGACCTAAAACGAAAATCGCAAGAAAATTCAAAGAACCGATTTACGGACCGGACAAGAGTCTGGAGAGAAAGAACTACGCTCCGGGCCAGCATGGTCAGAGCCGGAGACGCTCCAAACTTTCCGAGTACGGCATGCAGCTTCAGGAGAAGCAGAAAGCCAAATACACCTACGGTCTTCTTGAGCGTCAGTTCCGCAAACTGTTCCATTTGGCAGCCCGCAAGAAGGGTGTCACGGGCCAGAACCTCATGCAGCTTATCGAGTCCCGCTTGGACAATGTGGTGTTCCGCTTGGGCATTGCGCCTTCCCGTGCCGCCGCCCGCCAGTTGGTTTCCCACCGCCACATCTCCGTCAACGGCGCCATCTGCAACATTCCTTCCCGTCTGCTGGTTCCCGGCGATACGGTGGAGGTGCGCGAGCGCTCCCAAGCTCTTGAAGTCATCACCAATTCCCTCAGCGGCAAGGCGATGAACTCCGCTTGGCTCGAATGGGATGGCAACCTCATGGTCGGCAAGTTCATGAACTATCCGCAGCGCGAGGAAATCCCCGAGACCATTAACGAGCAGGCTATCGTCGAGTTGTACTCCAAATAGTGATCAGTGATTAGTGAACAGTGATCAGAACAAAGAACCCTTCCGGATCACAGTTCACAGCTCACAGTTCACACGATATTAATTACAGATCACAAATTAAAACACAAAAAAATGGCAATATTAACATTTCAGAAACCCGATAAGGTCATCATGAACGAGGCCGACGATTTTCACGGCATATTTGAATTTCGTCCCCTGCAGCAAGGCTACGGCGTAACCATCGGTAACGCCCTGCGCCGCGTGCTGCTCTCTTCATTGGAAGGCTATGCCATTACCTCCGTCAAAATCGAGGGTGTTGCCCAGGAGTTCTCCTCCATCGCGGGCGTGATGGAAGATGTCACCGACATCGTCCTGAACCTCAAGCAGGTGCGTTTCAAGAACAAGATTGAGAACAACAATGCTGAGAAGGCTACCATCATCATCTCCGGCCAGGAACAGTTCACCGCCGGTGATATGAACCGCTTCCTCAACTTCTTCCAGGTCCTCAATCCCGAGCTGCTGATCTGCCGCATGGAACCCTCTGTGAAACTGGTCATGGAGATCACCATCGACAAAGGTCGCGGTTATGTGCCCGTGGAGGACAACCACACATTGCACGAGGGCATCAACGTCATCGCCATCGATTCCATCCATACGCCCATCAAGAATGTGAAGTATGTGATTGAACCGTACCGCGTTGAGCAGAAGACGGACTTTGAAAAGCTGGTGCTGGAAATCGATACGGATGGTTCCATCAACCCGAAAGACGCGTTGAAGGAAGCCGCCAAGATCCTGATTCAGCATTTTGCGCTTTTCTCCGATGACAAGATCTCCTTGGATACGCCGGAAGAGCCCGCCACAGTGGAGGATTTTGATGAGGACGACATTCTCAAACGTCAGATTCTCAAATCCAAACTCGTGGATATGGACCTCTCCGTCAGAGCGCTGAACTGCCTGAAATCGGCAGAACTGGAAACGCTCGGTGACTTGGTGGCCATCCATAAGAGTGACCTCCTCAAGTTCCGCAACTTCGGTAAGAAATCCCTTGCCGAGTTGGAGGAATTGGTGAAATCCAAAGGTTTGGAGTTTGGAATGAATGTATCAAAGTATAAATTAGATAGAGATTAATAATATGAGACACGCGAAAAGAATCAATCATTTAGGAAGAACGGATGCCCATAGAAAGGCCATGATGGCCAATATGGCTACATCTCTGATTATGCATAAGAGAATTTCCACGACCTTGGCAAAGGCAAAAGAATTGAGGAAGTTCGTAGAGCCCATCGTCACGCGCAGCAAGAATGATACGACGCATTCCAGACGTATGGTCTTCTCCCAGCTTCGTAACAAATATGCCGTCACCGAGTTGTTCCGTGAGATTTCCCAGAAGATCGCCACGCGCCCCGGCGGATACACTCGTATCCTGAAGACCGGCTTCCGCAAGGGTGACAATGCCGAGATGTGCATCATCGAATTTGTGGACTACAATGAAACCTACACCACCGAAGGTGGCAAGAAGAAATCGACCCGTACCCGTAGAAGCAGCAAGAAGGCTGTCAAGACGGAGGAAGTGGTGGCCGAAGCCGCTGCTGAAACCGTTGCCGAAGAGCCTAAGGCCGAATAGTATTTGTCGTACGGATTACGCCATGCAGAGGATGGACTGGTGTTCATCCTCTTTTTTTGTTTGTATCTGCGGTCATTACATTTCATTTGTATAATTCGCTGAAAAGTACCATGGCGCGTCTCTACATTCGGTAAATTCTTAGCCTGTCTATATTTGAAATTTATGTATTTTTGCACCTCACAAATTGAAAAATAGAAAACACAACGAGCTATGAAAGGAATCGTATTGGCAGGCGGGGCCGGAACCCGTCTTCATCCCATCACGCTGGCCATGAGCAAGCAGCTTATGCCCATCTATGACAAGCCCATGATCTATTACCCGATCTCGACGCTCATGCAAGCAGACATTCGGGAAATCCTCATCATATCCACCCCGCAGGACCTGCCTAACTTCGAGCACCTGCTGGGCGATGGCTCCCGTATCGGATGTCGTTTCGAGTATAAGGTGCAGGAAGTTCCTAACGGCCTTGCGCAGGCCTTTGTGCTTGGCGAGGAGTTTATCGGCAATGATAAGGCAGCGCTTGTGCTGGGTGACAACATCTTCTACGGTGGCGGTATCGAACACCATCTGATGGAGAGCAAGGATCCCGACGGTGGCGTGATTTTCGCCTATCACGTGTCGGATCCGGAGCGTTACGGCGTGGTGGAGTTTGATGCGGACATGAAGGCGGTATCCATTGAGGAGAAGCCCAAGCAGCCCAAGTCCAACTATGCGGTTCCGGGGCTTTACTTCTACGACAACAGCGTGGTGGAGGTGGCCAAGAACATCAAACCCAGTGCGCGTGGCGAGTACGAGATTACGGATGTGAACCGTTATTATTTGGAAGCCGGTAAGCTGAAGGTCTGCAAGTTGGACCGCGGCACTGCTTGGCTCGACACAGGCACGTTCAACTCCTTGATCGAGGCCACGCAGTTCGTGCAGGTCATCGAGGCGCGTCAGGGCCTGAAGGTGGGCTGCATTGAGGAGATCGCCTACAAGCACGGCTTCATCGATGCTGCCCAGTTGGAGGAGATTGCCCAGCCCTTGATGAAGAGTGGCTATGGCGCCTATCTGATGGGCTTGCTGAAATAGAGGGTGTTTTTCATAAGGATACATAAATCCCGTATCACATTGTGGTGCGGGATTTTTTTGTTGTCTGTATGTCGTTGTTTTGCCGTGAGGCAGGGCAGCGGGTTTTCGTGTCCACTTTTTGGAGCTGGTACAATTGTTGCCATAAAATAGGGGATTTTGGAATAATCCCGATAATAAAATTTGGGGATTCTGGAATAAAATCCACTTTTTGTTTTTGGGATTCTGGAATATTTAGTATCTTTGCACTTGAAAATAAACTTGTTATGGCGGAAGAAAGAATATTCAAACGCAAGATTTACAACCAGATGCTCCAATGGAAACATGAGCGGGACGGCAAAACTGCGCTTCTGGTAAAAGGGGCGCGGAGAGTAGGCAAATCAACGATAGTGGAAGAATTTGCACGAAACGAATATCAGTCCTACCTTCTAATCGACTTTTCCGAGGCCTCACAAGAGGTGAGGTCTCTTTTTGACAACCTGATGGACCTCAACTACATCTTTCTTCGCCTACAGTCGCTCTACAACGTTAATCTTCATGAACGGCAGTCGGTTGTCATTTTCGACGAGGTGCAGAAATGTCCAATGGCCCGCCAGGCCATTAAAAAACTCGTCAAGGACCATCGCTACGACTATATCGAGACAGGCTCGCTTATATCTATTCGTAAAAACACGAAGGACATAATCATCCCAAGCGAGGAAACCAGAATAAGTATGTATCCCATGGATTATGAAGAGTTTCGTTGGGCGTTGGGTGATTCCGCCTCAATTCCTCTTTTGAGGCAGTTCTACGACAAATGGCTTCCACTTCGACAGGCCTTGAACAAGGCTTTACGCGACTTTCACCTCTACATGCTGATTGGAGGGATGCCACAAGCGGTAAACGAATACCTTGACACCAACAACCTCAGCAAGGTTGATCTGGTGAAACGTGAAATTCTGGAGTTGTATTTTGACGATTTTATCAAGATAGATCCCACTTATCGTGCGTCAAGGCTGTTTCAAGCTATTCCGTCGGAGCTGAACAAAAACGCCTCGCGTTACCAGGTTGGCAGTGTGCTGTCCGATAGCGAACGCAAAAATATCGATGAAATTTTGGAAGCAATGAGGGAAAGCATGGTCGTCAATTTCGCATTTCATGCCAACGACCCATCGGTTGGGTTGCCATTACACAGCAATACGGAACAGTACAAAATATATGTTGGCGACACGGGACTGTTTGTCACTCTTGCTTTTTGGGACAAGGACATCACCGAGAACGTCATCTATCAGAAGCTTCTCTCCGACAAACTCTCCGCCAACCTTGGCTATGTCTATGAGAACATTGTTGCACAAGTGCTCACGGCCAATGGCAACAGACTCTTCTACCACGCATGGCCTTCAACGACTTCAAACCACAACTACGAGGTTGACTTTCTCCTTTCGCGAGGAGCAAAAATATGGCCTCTTGAGGTAAAGTCTTCTGGCTACAAAACCCACAAATCGCTTGATGAGTTCTGCCGCAAATATTCCGAACGCATAAACAACCCACATCTTATCTACACCAAAGACTATGGCAAGAATGGTGTCACCACACTGCTTCCCGTTATGATGACGATGTTTTTGTGAAATATAACGTAACCTAATCTAATCTAATCCAATTTTTTTTATCTTTGTCCCGTTGTTTTGCCAAAAGACAGAACAACGGTTTTTTATTGAAAAGAAAGCGAGTTTTCGCTTATCCGTCTCGGTGAATCTGGACAATTCTCGAATGTTAGTACGGATATCGGAAATCAAGCTTGCCTAATGAGTATTTATTGCCAAATACGAATAGGTGGGGCTTGTTCTTCAGTATCTTACTAACAGGGAGTCCAGCCCTACCGAGTGGAGACTGTCGAATTGAAGCTCCACTTTCTTTGTGTGTGGTGTTCAGTAAGAAAGATAACGTTGATAGTATTAACAAATATAAATTTCAGATATGAGAAAAATTTTCACATTGATAATCATGGTGCTGGCCGTATATAACTTGTTTGCTCAAGCACCGCAGAGGATGACCTATCAGGCCGTGGTGCGCAACAGTGCCAATGTCCTGATTGCCAACCAGAACGTGTCGGCACGTATTTCCATTTTGCAGGGTTCTGCGCAGGGTGCAGCCGTATATGTGGAGCAGCATAACACGACAACCAACGCTAACGGGTTGATGACTGTGGAGATTGGCGGTGGCTCGCCTATGGCGGGCGTTTTCGCCAATATCGACTGGAGTACCGGTCCCTATTTCCTGAAATCGGAGATTGACCCGGAGGGCGGCATCAACTACTCCATTGAGAGTGTGCAGCAGTTGTTGAGCGTGCCCTACGCTCTGTATGCAAAAGAGGCGGGCAACGGTTTCAGCGGCGACTACAACGACTTGACGAATGTGCCCACCTTTACGGAATCTCAGATTCTGAGCATCAGCCACGATACTATCTACCTCACAGGCGGCAGCTTCGTGAAACTGCCCGCCGGTTTTGATGGCGATTATAACAGTTTGACGAATAAACCAAACTTGTTCAGCGGAGCCTACAACGATCTAACGGGCAAACCCAACCTCGCGCCCGTGGCCACGAGTGGCGCCTACGGCGACCTCACCGGGCAGCCGACCATCCCTGCCGAGCAGGTGAATGCCGACTGGATTGCTACTTCCGGCAAGGCGCAGATACTCAACAAACCGATGCTCTTCAGCGGCAACTACAACGATCTGACTAATAAGCCGACATTGTTTGATGGTAATTATAATTCGTTGAGCAACAAGCCTATACTGTTTAGTGGCAATTATAACGATTTGACGAACAAGCCGACCCTGTTTGACGGGAACTACAACTCGTTGAGCAACCGCCCGAACCTGTCGGCGGTGGCTTTGAGCGGCAGTTATAACGATTTGATTAACAAACCGGCCTTGTTCGACGGAAATTACAATTCGTTGAGCAACCGCCCGAATCTCGCGCCAGTGGCCACGTCGGGCAGCTATGCCGACCTGACCAACAAACCGAACTTGGCCACGGTGGCCACCAGCGGCAGTTACAACGACCTCTCCAACCGCCCCGCCATCCCTTCCGAGCAAGTGAATGCCGACTGGACAGCCATTTCCGGCAAGGCGCAGATTCTCAACCGGCCCAACCTCGCGCCCGTGGCCACATCAGGCAACTACAACGACCTTACCAACAAGCCCACTATCCCGGCCGAGCAGGTGAACTCAGACTGGAATGCCACCTCCGGCAAGGCGCAGATCCTTAATAGACCCAACCTCGCGCCTGTAGCCACTACCGGCAATTATAGCGACCTTAACGGTAGACCCAACCTCGCACCAGTAGCCACCTCGGGCAACTACAACGACCTTAACAATCTTCCCACCATCCCTAATGTCCCTACAGACGTTAGTGTCTTTACCAACGACGCCGGCTACCTTACTCGCGATTCCCTCCCCACCAACGTGAGTGGCTTTACCAACGACGCTGGCTACCTTACCACCTTCACGGAAAGCCAAATCCTGAGCATCAGCAATGACACCATCTACCTTACGGGCGGCAGCTTCGTGAAACTGCCCGCCGGCTTTGACGGCGACTACAACAGCCTTACCAACAAGCCGAACCTTTTCAGTGGTGCTTACGGTGACCTTACAGGAAAACCCAATCTTGCGCCCGTAGCCACCTCAGGCAACTATAATGATCTCACCAACAAGCCCACTATCCCTACGGTCCCTACTGACGTTAGTGTCTTTAACAATGACGCCGGCTACCTTACCCGCGACTCCCTCCCCACCAACGTGAGTGGCTTTACCAACGACGCTGGCTACCTTACCTCCTTCACGGAAAGCCAAATCCTGAGCATCAGCAACGACACCATCTACCTCACAGGCGGCAGCTTCGTGAAACTGCCCGCCGGCTTCGATGGCGACTACAATAGCCTGACAAACAAGCCTAACTTCGCGCCTGTTGCCACCTCGGGCAACTACAGCGAACTTAACGGCAAGCCCAATCTCGCGCCAGTAGCCACTACCGGCAATTATAGCGACCTTAACGACCTTCCCACCATCCCTACGGTCCCTACTGACGTTAGTGTCTTTAATAACGACGCCGGCTACCTTACCCGCGACAGCCTCCCCACCAACGTTAGCGTCTTTACCAACGATGCTGGCTACCTGACCTCCTTCACGGAAAGCCAAATTCTGAGCATCAGCAACGACACCATCTACCTCACAGGCGGCAGCTTCGTGAAACTGCCCGCTGGCTTCGATGGCGACTACAACAGCCTGACAAACAAGCCTAACCTCGCGCCAGTAGCCACTACCGGCAATTATAACGACCTTAATGACCTTCCCACCATCCCTAATGTCCCCACCAACGTTAGTGCCTTTAACAATGACGCCGGCTACCTGACCTCCTTCAAGGAAAGCCAAATTCTGAGCATCAGCAACGACACCATCTACCTCACGGGCGGCAGCTTCGTGAAACTGCCCGCTGGCTTCGATGGCGACTACAACAGCCTGACAAACAGGCCCAACCTCGCACCAGTAGCCACCTCGGGCAACTACAGCGACCTTAACGGTAAGCCCAATCTCGCGCCAGTAGCCACTACCGGCAATTATAGCGACCTTAACGACCTTCCCACCATCCCTAATGTCCCTACTGACGTTAGTGCCTTTAACAATGATGCCGGCTACCTTACTCGCGACTCCCTCCCCACGAACGTTAGTGCCTTTACCAATGACGCCGGCTACCTCACATCTTTCACGGAAAGCCAAATCCTGAGCATCAGCAACGACACCATCTACCTTACGGGCGGCAGCTTCGTGAAACTGCCCACTGCAGAGGGATTTAGCGGCAGTTACAATGATCTCACCGACAAACCCACCATCCCTAATGTTCCCACTAACGTTAGTGCCTTTACTAACGACGCCGGCTACCTAACCTCTTTCACCGAAAGCCAAATCCTGAGCATCAGCAACGACACCATCTTCCTCACAGGCGGCAGCTTCGTGAAGCTGCCCGCTGGCTTCGATGGCGACTATAACAGCCTGACAAACAAGCCCAACCTCGCACCAGTAGCCACCTCGGGCAACTACAGCGACCTTAACGGCAAACCCAATCTTGCTCCCGTGGCTACCAGTGGCAACTACAACGACCTTAACGACCTTCCCACCATCCCTAATGTCCCTACAGACGTTAGTGTCTTTAACAATGACGCTGGCTACATTACAGCTGCGGATGTGCCCGCCCAGGTGAATTCCGACTGGAACGCCACCTCCGGTGTGGAGGAGATCCTGAACAAGCCCACGAATGTGAGTGCCTTTAACAACGATGCTGGCTACCTAACCGCCGACAGCCTCGCCAATCTTAACAACCAACTTGACGCCTTGCAGCACGCCTTTGACAGTTTGCAGCAAATAGTGGAAAACGACCATTTTGTGTGCGGCACCTCCACCGTTTCCGACCACGAGGGCAATGTTTATCACACGGTGAAGATTGGCAACCAGTGCTGGACGAAGGAAAACCTGCGCACCACCACCTCACCGAGTACGGGAACATACCTCATCCCAGCTCCCGGAACTGACTACACCTACACGGGCAAGCAAGCCCGATGGTACAACGACGACTCCACTACCTACGCGCCGATGAACTACGGTCTGCTCTATAACTGGAACGCGGCGGTGGATACCTTCAATACAGCGTATGGGGAAACCAGTGTAAACACCAGCCAGAGCAATGCGGTGTCGGTGAACTTCATAGGCAACCGCCGAGGCATCTGCCCCGCGGGGTGGCACCTGCCGAGTGATGCGGATTGGAACACAATGGAGGCAACTGTGAGTGGTTCGAACTGGCA
>JAEEGF011418603.1_pt1 | contig 26698 bp, 20 predicted proteins | sample 9134171 | NCBI WGS metagenome assembly JAEEGF01 (sample SAMN16246542, study PRJNA631951) | gut metagenome | biome: gut microbiome; feature: rumen; material: AP-attached | host: Bos | place: Iran: Karaj | collected 2018-10 | reverse complement strand
ACGCTTTTTTCTCTCATGTTTTCTCCAATTAGACCAAACTAACTTTTTCTTAGAAGGTATAATACACATAAAATATGCTTTAGTCAAACTTTAAAATTGTATTTAATATTCTCTTGGCACTGATTTTAAGCTGCTCATGGTCAACTGCACTAAGCTCATCTGCTGCTGCAAGACGCTCTGGGAAACCATTGCCCATCTTTAAATCATTTCCAGCATTAAGCTCCTTGTAGTGCTCTCCTCTAGTCCACCAATCTGATGTAACCATGCCTTCATACCCCCATTCCTCTCTTAGAATTCCTGTAAGAAGGTCACGGCTTTCTGAGGCACGTTCACCATTTATTGCATTGTAAGCGCTCATGATTGTATAAGGATTTGCCTTTTCTACTACTATTTCAAAGGCCTTAAGGTAGATTTCACGAAGTGCTCTCTCTGAAACTCTTGAATCAGAGTGCTTTCTGTTTGTCTCCTTGTTATTGCATGCAAAATGCTTTACAGATGCTCCCACACGGTTGCTCTGGATACCATTTACAAGGGCTGATGCCATAGTACCTGCGACTACTGGGTCCTCTGAATAGTATTCGAAATTACGTCCGCAAAGTGGACTTCTGTGGATGTTGATAGCTGGTGTAAGCCAAACAGCCAGGTTATTTTCCTTTAGCTCCTTGCCACCTGCTACACCTACCTGTGTCAAAATATCTGCATTCCATGTGCATGCCAAAAGTGTAGCGCATGGGAAAGCTGTAGTAAGAATGCCTGTCTCTGGAGCAATACGAACTCCTGCAGGGCCGTCTGCTGTCATAGCTGAAGGCACTCCGTAATGTGGAAGATTTCCAAATCCAAAGGTGTTGGCTACACCTGTATTTGGCTGTCCTCCTACTAATTCAAAAAGCTCTGAAACAGAAAGCTGATTTACAAAATCATCTAATGAAGCCTTGCCTTCTGCCACCTGTGAAAGTGTGATTGCCCCTTCCTTGAATGGGTAAATCAAGCAGTAACGCTCTCTTGATTTAACCTCAGGTGTAAGGCCTTCCTCTGTGCCAGGCTCTAACTTTTTAATAACGCTTTCATTGATATCCTTATGCTGTCCCTGTGGCAAAGCCTCATAGCTTCCATCTGAAAGCATACGCTCTTTTAGCTCTACTGGTGCAAGCTTATGAGAAAGCTGCTTTATCACCTCATCCTTAGGATTCTCCCATGAGAATTGCCCTTCATGCACATTCATGGAATCCGCTCCCAGCATGAATTTGTATACACCCTTTTCTAAAACATAGGCAGCCTCAGCGATTTTTCCTAAATCATCGAAAGAGCTCATGAGATATTTAGAAACTGAAAGTGTAAGAACCTGACTTTCACCTGGTTTTAATTCCTTAGTCTTTGCAAAAGTTCCAAGCTCTCTAGCTGGCTTGCCAAGTGCTCCCTGAGGTGCACTATAATAAAGCTGTACCACTTCCTTGCCGGCCACGTCACCAGTGTTAGTAACCTTTATCGTAAATACGAATTCATCAGCCTCTAAAGCCATAGATAAGATCTTGCTATCGAAGGTTGTATAGCTTAATCCATATCCAAATGGATAAATCACCTTTGAGGCTGCACCTGGAATTGTAAGGAAATATCTGTAGCCTACATAGATGTCTTCGTTGTAGTTTACATAATCAAAGGACTCATGAAAACCTGCTGTAGATGGATAATCCTCTAACTGGCCTGCGAATGTATCCACAAGTCTTCCTGATGGATTTACCTGTCCAAGAAGAACTTTTGCTGCAGCGTCGCCGCCTTCCATTCCGCCCTGGCCCATATAAAGAGCTGCATTAATTTTCTCATCCTGGAGCCATCTGCAGTCTATAATTCCACCGATATTTAACACAGCAACGACTCTATCAAAGGATACCCTTACCTTTGATATCATCTCCTGCTCTTCTTTTGTGAGATAGAAATCTCCATCAAGGAAAATCTCGCCAGAAATCTTTGGCATACTGGTTTCAGTCTCCCATGGATTGTATTCGTTGTTGCATTCTACGCTGCTTCTGTCCCAGCCCTCTCCAGAAAATCTGTTAATCAAAATAAGAGCAGTATCTGCAAACTTCTGAGCTTCCACAAGCATCTCCTGTGGAACTGATGGCTCTGAAGTCATACCAGGCACACGGCCTTTAGCATACTGCTCCTTCAAATCATTTTTATAATAGTTAATAAGAGGCTCGTAAATATCGACCCCCTGAGCTTTCAGACCATCATATAAAGAATGTACGTATTTACAATATACGTCTCCTGAACCGCCACCGCCTTTTACGTAGTCCACGCTGGCTTTGCCAAATATAGCGATTTTGTTTTCTTTTTTCAGAGGAAGCACTCCATCATTTTTAAGGAGCACCATACCTTCCTCTGCAGCCTTTCTTGAAAGCTCTATGTGATTGTCACAGCCTGTTACTCTAACACCATTTTCCAGTGGTAACGCTGGCTGATATAGTAATCTTGCCCACTTTTGCATACCATTCCTCCATAGTAAATAATCTTCTCTAATGATAAATGATTATACCACAGGGGACAGTAGATTATATTTTAAATTGGTGTTATTTTTCAATGTATTCCCACTTGAAATCTCGCTTAGATAAGTCTTCCAAAAGCTCATCTAAAGGCATTGGTTTTGCGAAGTAATAACCCTGGGCCATATCGCAGCCAATCTCTCTTAGGAAATTAAACTGCTCCTCTGTTTCCACGCCCTCGCTGACAGAATGCACATGCAAATCGTCAGCGGTATGAATCATATTTTTCATAAGTGTCCTAGTCTTTGGGTTTTTATCGATATTGCGCAGGAAGACCATATCCAGCTTCAACACATCAAACTGATAATCCGCAAGGGTGGTAAGTGATGAATAGCCACTTCCGAAGTCATCAATCCATATGCCGTAGCCTTCGTTTCTAATGCGCTCAGCCTCTGACTTTATCAACCCCTGATTAGAAGAAAATGCACTTTCAGTGATTTCTACATCTATCATGTTTCTTGGCACATTGTAGATTTCGCAGAAGTCAGAAAGCAGCTTGAACACATCACAGATTTCAAAATCCAGTCGTGAAATATTGACTGATACAGGAACTAAAGGCTTGCCTTTTTCTACCAGCTCTCTGTAATCCTGGCACACCTTCTTTACCACATATTCATCCACCAAATGAATCAGATGAAAATGCTCTAGAGTCTCAATGAAATATCCAGGTGGAAGCATACCATTATTTGGATCTATCCAACGCACCAAAGCCTCATAGCCGCATATTTCACCTGTTCTGACACGTATGATTGGCTGATAAAATACCTTGATATAGTCGCTGGCGATAGCCTCGTCGATATTATCTACTACAAACTGTTGGCGTCTGAGAGTTTCTCTGATGATATCATCGTAAATACAATAATTTACATCATGGCGATTCTTTATGCTGTTGCAGGCTAGTCTAGCATGGTCACAGGCCAATCCAACCTCCGACCTTTGGTCTTCCATGTAATAGATTCCGGCTTTCACCTTCACCTTTTTATTTACATCATCAGAAAGAAGCATACGTCTGTATACTTCCTCCACGCAATTTATAACCTCCACTCTAGGCATGGTGGTAAATACCATAAAATGGTCATCTGAAAACCTGGCAACTGTGGCGCCTATAAATACATCCTTGATTGTTTTGCCAAGGCTACATAGCAATTCATCCCCCATTTTGAAGCCATTGCGCTCGTTATATAGTTTAAAGTTTGGGATATCAAAATGAACGAAGGAAACATCCTGACGTCGAATCTCAGGAGTTCCTAGTAAAATCTGAATCTTGTTATAGAAATATGCCATGTTAAAGAGGCCGGTTAGATCGTCGGTCTCTTTATTTGTAGCTAAAACTTCAGCCTCTGCATAGGAGTTACGGCTAGAGTTAAAGTATTCATTCTGGTCTACGTCCACGATAAATACATAGTAGAAGCTCTTGCCAAATTCACTGTGTAAAAGATGTCCAAAATCCTCTATGTATTTAATCTCACCCTGTTTTGTGATGATTCGATAGCGAACATAATCATGGCGTTTAGAGGCAAAGATAGTCTGTGCCTCAATCTGATTTTCAATCTTATATAAATCGTCCGGATGAACCATTCCTTTGAAATTTCCGCCTACTAATTCCATGAACTCCTCAAAGGTCTCACAGCCAAACATTGTAATAACATTTGGCCCTGCCCAAAGGATTTTCTCATCATTATCCGCCTCATAGATGAAAAAACCGCCTGGAAGCCATTTAGGAATCTTTCCATTTAATTTGGTTTCATAGCTTTCTTCTCTCATTTGAACCCCCCGGCCATTACTGCCACTATTAAATGAATTTTACTATACAATTGTGTCCAAAACAAGAAATTATCCGACTAATCTCCAATTAAGAGGTTTTTTCTATATTCGCTTGGAGATACCCCAACAAAGGCCTTAAAGCTCTTTAAAAAATGCTTTTCATTGTCGTAGCCAACAGCCTTTGAAATCTCGTTTACTTTAAGATCTGTTTCCTCTAAAAGAGCCTTTGCCTTGTCCATTCTAAGGGTCTTTACATAGGTTACAAAGTTTTCACCTGTATAATTTTTAAATGCTACAGAAAACAGGGAGTAGTTCATGGAAATCTCGTTGCTGACCACTGCCATATTCAAGTCTTTGTCAAAGTTGTCCTCGATATATTTTATGGCTGCCTGGATTTTATTGTCCTTTAGACTGCCATCATTTGCCGCAAGCAAATCAGAATTTGCCTTTTGAATAAAAGCATCAAACTCTGCCGTATAAGCATTTAAGCTTTCGTATTTAAGCGGATTGCTGAGATTTTCCGGAAATGGTCTGCGATAAACCTTTGCAAATTCTGTAGCAAAGTTTCTGATAGCCTTGCAAAAACTCTTTCTAGACATCTGCATACGTTCTGCTGCTGTGAAAAAGCACTTCCATTCCTTTTGTAAATCACTTGTTCTGTCTGTTCCAATAAGCTGAACTCTGACACCTGTGGCTGTCATGGAGCAAAGCTCCTCTCCCTTTTTCAAAAACTCTGGATTTACTGGCTTGGCATCCTCTGCCACCATAGTTTTAGATGCAAAAAAGCTGATGCTACGACGAGTCTTTGCTTGTAAATAGGCATTCTTTAGATTAAGCACATTGCTAAACTCATCGCTTATTCCATAAAAGCGATTTTGGATAGACTGCTGCTCTAAAACCTTCGGATTTACGATATAAACCCTCTGGTCCTCAACAGAATCCAGTGTAATGCCAAAATGCCCCTCATCCTCTAGTGTAGCTACAATCACTCTAAAGCAGTCTCCCACCTCACCATTAATCCTTTTTTCCAAAAGATTAATGGCTTCTTCAGAGGAATCCTCATCCTCTAAAAGGTATTTCATCAGCTGGTTGGCAGCATCTTTAGTTTTTTTTTCATTTTCCTGGCGATATTCTAATTCTTCCTGAAGCTTTGAAAGCACTTCTCTAAGCTTATCACGCTCCACAGGCTTTAGAATGTATTCCCTAACTCCCTGTCGCATCATTTCTACTGCATAGGAAAAATCATCATAACCACTGACTGCAATGGTGATAGGTGGCTCCTCCAGGTTTTGAAGAGCTTTAACAAGCTCGATTCCATTCATCTTAGGCATTCTAATATCTGTAAACATAACGTCTACCTTTGTTTCCTTTAGAATGTCTAAAGCCTGCAGGCCGTTTGAGCACTCTAGCACCTCATTAACAGGCACGCCGCTTTTTTTAATCATGGCAGCGATTCCCTGTCTAATCAGTTTCTCATCCTCAACTACTAAAACTCTGTTCATGCATTTTCCCCTATTTCCATGTTGCCAGGCTTTCTAAGTGGCAACTTAACACATACCTTTGTATAACAACCTTCTTTTGTGGCAATCTCTATGCCATAATCCTCCCCAAAGGCCATTCGAAGTCTATCCTGAACATTCTTTAGGCCTATACCATTTCCAGAGCCTCCACCTGTAGGAATTTCTCCAGAAATCTTCTTTCTAAGAGTGTCTAGCTCTTCATCATTCATGCCTCTACCATTATCAGTGATTTCGATGGTGCAATCCTTGTCACCCACTAAACCTTTGATGTAAATGGTGGTGTCCTCTGCAATTTCTTCGACACCATGGATTATCGCATTTTCGATAATAGGCTGAAGTGACATCTTTGGTACTCTCTGATTTAAAATCTCCTCTGGAATGTTAAGGGATAGGAATACCTCATAATCAAACCTGAGATTGATAAGAGCCATATAGTTTTTAATGTATTCAAGCTCCTCTGAAACAAGCACTGTTTCATTTGTCCATTTCATACTGTATCTAAGAAGCTTTCCAAGGCTTGTGATGGAGTCGGATATATCGTATTCCTCCTTCATCTCAGCCATCATTTTAATAGACTCTAGTACATTATAAATAAAGTGGGCATTAATCTGATTCTGCAATGCCTTTAGCTGGCTGTCCTTTGCAAGGACCTCTCTATCGATGTTTTCCTGCATCAGGCTTTGAATGTTATCAAGCATTCTGTTTACCTGATGGGCAAGCTCTCCCATTTCCTTGTCCCGGTTTTGCTTTGGAGCCCTAACAGAAAGGTCTCCCTTTCTAACCTCTCTGATAGTGTGTAGCACATCGTAGAAATTCTTTAGTACCTTTTTTACCATTCTATCAACTACAAATGAAAGCAGAATCAGAATGGCTATCATCCATAAAACAAAAATATTTCTCTGCTTATAGACGGCATTTACACTATCTGAAATATCCTTTACAGAAACCAGTGTACCATCCAGCTCTGGGATATACATGGCTGATATTACTGAAAAGTTTTCCTTAGTGTAATAGGTTTTAACCTCTTTTGAATCCAGCTCCTTAGAAAGCTCTAAGGCCACCTGGCGCACTGCCTCGTCAGTGTTTCGCCCAAAGATAACCTGTCCATCGGCTGTAACAAAGCAGCTGGTCTCACCCTCCACATTCTCATATAAAGATGGGAACATGGTCTTCATTTTCATGTTGGCTTCAATGACGCCTATGGTCCCATCTTTTTTATTTTTGATAGGAGTGATAAGACCAAGAAGTGGCGATGTGTCACTGCTTGAAAACAAATGATCAACATAGTCGAAGGTCCATCCGCCAGTCTCAGCAATGGATACCCATTCCTGCTTTTGCATACGGGAATTTGTGTACATAACAGGCATCATTTCCTGCACATTGTCATTGTAAGCGTAGTAACGAACTCCAGCTAAAACCGGGTTTGTATTGATAAGGCGCTCTAAAGCTGCCACATCCGTTTTATAAATATTGATCCATTGCTTAGTGGAATAGTTACCACCGTTTTTCGCATTTAATAGCACTGAATTCATAGTGCTGTCTGAAAGGAAAAATTGGGTGGTCATGTTAATAGAGTCGATATTGTTTTGAATGCTGTCCTGTCGTCGGGCCATGGTGGACTCCATATAGGACAGATTTTCATTAACAGTAGACTCCTCCATGTTGTAAAACATTACGCCACTAAGGATGGCTATTGGAACCATTACAAATACTAATATAATGGCAGTAAGCTTTGTATTTAGTTTTATTCCTTTACTGGATTCCCAGCTTTGCCTTTGCTTCGACCACATATTGGTATCGTTTCTCCTGTAGTTCCTCGTAGCCTAATGAACTTCGTTCTATTTTGTAAACCTTTAATATTCTGTCAAATGCATCATCACTTTCAGCTAAAAGTAGATTTTGCAAGGTGGCTGCCCAAAGTTTAGACAATTGTCCATCGATATAGGCATCCTCTGTATCTGCAGGCAGGATAACATCGTACTGACCTGTATATTTTGCATATGGATAAGTCCATTCCTCCAGCTGAGTGGTAGGTGACACAGTGCCTGTCTTCCATTGAATCTGCATTACATTGTCCTGCAGCATCCAGAATGCATCATCAGCGCCATATATCTGATCGTAGGTAGCTCGATCTGTGTTGAGTAGTTCTAATACCTCTGGCTTTATCACAGGTTTGCCATCTACCATGTCGTAGGTGATACCCTCTACTCCCAGATAAACCATCTTTTGACCTTCTTCGGAAATCATATAGTCCATGAGCTTTATAGCCTTTTCTGGGTCCTTGCAGTTTTTGGAAATCATTGTGATGGTCCAACCACTGGTGGTGTTTGTAGGAAGCACTGGATCATCACCATTTTTGTTTCTAGGACCATCCACAGCAATATAAATGCTGTTAGGATTTTTAGCATATAGAGCCTTTTGCTGTGCTGCTATATCAGTGTGCTGATAGAGCATGCAAAAATATCTGCCCTCTGCTATTTTTTCTTCCATTTGAGTACGCTGGTCAATAAAGATATCTGTAGCAAGATATCCCTGCTGATTCAGACGTCTAAACATCTTTAGCCACTGAATATATTCGGGGTCTGTGTTTCTATCGTAAAGCTTGCCGTCCTCCTCGTAAGGCACAGCAAGAAAGTTTTGCAAATACTGATCAAAGGATACGTTTCCTGTTTCGTCAAACAGATGGGCGCCAATTGGAATAAGTGGCTTGCCATCTACCGTAGGGAACTTTTCCTTGGCTAGTCGTACCGCATTTTCGAAGCCAGAGATAGTAGACATATCTGGGCTACCAATAGCCTCGTAGATGTCCTTTCTAACTAAGAAGGTCTGGTTCGAACCAATATTATCGTTGTTTTCTACATCCTGTGGAGTGATTGAAGAGCTTGGATAGCCGTAAATATTTCCATCGCTTTGGGTGTACCAGCTGACAGCCTGTGGGTCGGACACTTCATAAAAATATGGGTCGTATTCATCAGCCAGTTTGTTGATGGCATAGACCATATCCTTTTGAATCATCTCATTGACCTGAGGCTCCCACCATCCCAAGGTAATCATATCCGGGAGATTTCCTGACTCTATAAGAGAATTCAGTTTTTCTTCCTCATTACCCTGTGGGGTGATGAAATTGATATCCACACCAGTCTTTTCTGTGATTGCACGAGACACCACATTGCTACCCCATCTGGTATTGAACCAAGAGTAATTAATGTACCAATCTAAGGTAGTAACATCACTGGCTTTTTCTGGTTCAGTTTCCGCAGTGCCACAGCCAGAAAGTGTGGAAACACATAGCGCCAAGCTTATGAATTTCTTGAGTGAAAGATTTTTAGTTTCCATTATTTTATTATACTGTTCTCCCACTTTCCTTTCAACGAATTAAGGACTGCCGCACTAAATTAGTACGCCAGTCCTAATGGTTATTCTTTTACTGAGCCTGCTGAAATACTGCTGATAATATATCTACTGCAGAAAGCAAACACAATCATGATTGGTACTACCGAAATGGCAACGCCTAAGTAAATCGCACCCTGATTTTTCTGCAGGTCAGTTGCTGCATTAAGGGTCGAAATCATAACTGGCAATGTCATTTTTCTTGGAGTATTTAAAAGTATTAATGGCATTAAGTAAGAGTTCCAGTTTCCAATGAAAGCTCCAATTGACATTGTTGCAATACCAGGTGCCATGATAGGTAATACGATTTTATGGAAAGTCAATATCTCTGACGCTCCATCGATTCTTGCTGCCTCTAGCAGCGCCTTGGAAAGGGTTGATTTAACATATTGTCGGAGAAAGAAGACAATACCAGGCGCCGCTATAGCAGGAATGATAAGAGGAACATAACTATCTATCAGTCTCAGCTTCTGGCAAAGGTTATAAAAGCCAATGAGGGATAGCTGAGCAGGTATCATCATGAATACCACTATAACCTTGAACAGTAAGCTGTTACCTTTCCACTCATACATTGCCATCGCATATGCGGTAATAGCTGAAAAGTATGCAGTGAGGAGAGTTGCCGGAACAGCTACCTTGATACTGTTAAAAAATCCTGTAAACAGGTTTACGTAGTTGAAAAGCTGTACCCAGTTGTCACGTAAGCTGTGGCCTGGCAAGAAGGAAAATGAATGAGTTATCTCAACACCTGATCGGGTGGAGTTTACAATCATCAACCAAAATGGTAAAAGGCAAGCTAGAGCCAAAACAATAAGGGCAATATATAATATGCATTTTTTAATCTTAGTAGCCATGGCCTAGTCCTCCTTTCCACCGATAAATTTAAATTCCATAATTGATACGAAAAGAATTATAAAGAACAGGGTGTATGCTATCGCAGATGCGAAGCCAACCTGATGAGTTTCAAAGCCAAATTTGTACATGTACATAACTACAGTCTGAAGTGTTCCACCTGGCTCACCTGCTGTAGATGGACCTGCTGCACCATTCATAAGGAATGGTAAATCAAAGAGCTGTAAACCACCAATAAGTGATGTAACTGCTACATATAAAAGGATTGGTCTAAGAAGAGGAAGTGTAATCTTTGCAAAGATTTTCCATCTGCCTGCGCCATCGATAGCTGCTGCCTCAAAGTAATCACTTGGGATACCCTGAACACCTGCCATCAAAATGATGAAGGAGTTACCAAACCACATCCATGCCTGAACTACTGCGATTACACCCCATGCTGTAGTACGCTGTCCAAGCCAGTTAATCTGTTCATTTACTAATCCTGTTGCAAGTAAAATCTGGTTAAATGTACCGTATTTCCAATCTAATAATGTTTTAAAAAGGAAAGCTACTGATGTTGCAGCAATAAGATTTGGTAAATAGTAAAGTGCTCTAAATACTGGCAAACCTCTCATTTTGTATTTAACATCCGAAAATACGATAGTAAGTAGGAATGCAAGTCCAAGCTGAAGGACAATGTTTAGTCCCCACATTCTAATTGTGTTTAATAGAGATCTCCAAAAGAATTTATCTCCAATTACTCGCTTATAGTTTTCTATTCCTATAAAAGTAGGATCTCCGTATCCCTTGTATTCTGTAAAGCTTAGATATAGTGTTCTAAGAACCGGATATACGCTAAAAATAATAAAAACGATGACGAATGGGAGCACAAACAGGTATGCTGAATTATTCCTATCCTTCATCAATTTCTTTAAAGAAAAAGCTTTCATCCTTTCCTCCCTTTAAATATCAGGGCTGGCCGAAGCCAGCCCTTTTTCATCATCTTTTAATGAATTATCTTTCTACAGTGATGTCTGGATATGTTGACTCAATTACATCGTAGAACTCTGCGATTGCATCTTCCTTGCTCTTCTCGCCAGTCTTGATAGCTGAGATTGCTGCGCCCCATGCATCGCCGATTACCTTGTCGTAACGTGTTACCTTAGAGTAATCGATGTGCTGAGCCTGCTCCTGCCAGAATGCGTACATATGCTCATTGCCGTATACAGGGTTCTCATCATCCTTGTGCTTCTCAAGTACAGAGATAAGTGAAACTGTGTCACCTTCTGACTTTTCGATCCACCACTCAGCTGTCTCCTCATCAAGTGTTACCCACTTTAAGAAGTCCCAAGCAAGATCCTTATGCTCTGAAAGAGCTGAGATACCGATGAATGTACCACCACCGAAGCCATAAGCTGGTCCTGAGCAAACGCCCCACTTACCAGATGTCTCGCCTACGTTGTCTCTAAGTGTAAGTACGCCCCAGCTTGGAAGACCAAATGCAAATACTTCTGTCTTTGCAAGATCCTTTGTAGCTTCTGCGAACTGCTCTGCATCCCAAACGTTTACTGAATCATCAGCGTAGTTCTGAATATCAGCTGTAAGGATAGGTACCTCGCCAGCCATAGCCTGATACCATGGTGTTGACCACTGGTTAGCATATGCTGTGTAATCGTTCTGATATAAATCAACTACAAGGTCCATGTAATCAAGACGAGCCTGGTTTACATTGAGCTTGCCATCTACAACCCAAGCGCTGTCGCCAGAGAAGTAGTTGATTTCAGCATCAGAAGCAAAGATTCTGTATCCTGCATCCTTAAGTGTCTTTGCTGTCTCAAGAACTGTGCCATAATCTGCAAAAAGCTTGCCGATTTCATCTGGATCATCTGTTCCAAATACCTTCTCAGCGATATCTCTACGATAGTAGATACCAGCTGGTGTAATCTGGTAAGAGATTGCTCTCTGGATGCCTTCTGAATCCTGACCTACCTTCCAAACGTAGTCAACGATCTGATCTGCATAATCCTGAGCGTTGTAAGGTGCCTGGTTAAGGTCCTCAAAGTAACCTGCATCATAGAAATCCTCAAGCATCTGAGGCTCACCAACGATGATATCAGGTGTTGTCTGACCACCGTTAAGAGCTGTCTGAACCTTTGTTGCATAGTCTGCAGGCTCAATAACTACTGTCTCAATCTGAACATCTGGATTAAGCTCTGCATACTTCTCAGCGAATGTCTGAAGATCCTTTGCAAGTGTCCAGATAACGAGTTTTTCTCCTTCTTCGCTACCAACAGTTGCTGAATCTACATTCTCGCCTTCTAATACGGCATCACTGCCATCGCTTCCGCAAGCTGCAAGAGAAAGTGTCATTGCGCCTACAAGAAGAGTTGCTAAGAATTTTTTTAGCTTCATTCTTTCATCCTCCCAACATTTTTGTTGTTTGTTGTTATGATTGAATTATAGGTTCCGAAACTTTGTGAAAAAATGATACTTTTTTCATTTAGGTGTCATTTTTATAGTTACTTTTTTCGCCTGTCGGTCTCTAATTTTTTCTGGAATAATTCCTGTTAATGAGTCATCCTCATACTCAACTGTAATATCCGTAATTACGTAATTTCCAGGGATGTAATCAGCCTCATCTGTCATTTCATATACAAGCTCTGTATTCCCAAGCATTGTAGTTTTAACAGTGTAATTTCCTGATGTTTCATCCTTCTTAAGAATGTACTTTGGAATAGCTGGTGTTGGGTTAAATACCAGCTTTCCTTCATCATCTGTTTTAAATAATTCCTTGCCAAAGAACATCAGCTTCCAAATGCTAATGAACTCTATAGTAGAGCCTGAAAGTCTGGCAACAAAGCCACGGCCGTGAATCTTTTCATTTGGATTTTTAGAGCTTGCAATAAATGAAGAATTCTCTAATGTGCTGCGGCCATAGGTATCCTTATCTAAAAATGGAATGGCTGCATTTTTGAAATCCTCAAAGAACTGGCTGTATAAACCGCTTCTTAGAAGCTCTAGTAAATATTTGTATTCCATGTGCATCCAGATGGATTCGTTCTCTAGCCATCCTGGTGTAAAGGCCTTGCATCGGCCTAACTCGAAGCTGGCATCCTGTAGGGATTCATTAACCTTATACATAGAAAGCTTTGTATCGTATAGGTCACTATTTTTTACCTTGTTATAGAGAGCTTCCTTTTCTTCTGAACTGGCATCCAGCTTTAGGTAACGCACTGGACCTTCAAGGAAATGAGGAACCTGTACAAGATTAAAGTGCTTTGGAACAATGCCCTTTTTGGTCTCCTGATAGTCATCCATCTCAAAGGTGAAATATGCAGGGGCAATGCCTTCTCCAAGCTCAAGTGCCTTTTTTACACCCTCATCAAGGGTAGCCTCAAAAGCTCTAAGGGCAGCAAGAAGTGTAGCCGCTGTAAGCTTTTTAGTATCACCACAAAGGCCTTCATAAACACTTGCTCTATAGTCCTCTTTAATATCGTTTTTACGGTTCCAGCTTTCAAAAACATCCAGATTTTGCTTTTCTATATAGGCAATGTCCATGATGAACTCTGCCACTTCTGTAGGGAATTCAATTTCGCCTTCAAAATCCTCCAGCTTTTTAATGGCAAACTTAACCATTCTGTTAAGCTCGTAGCTTTCGTTCATGGAAGAACCGAAAAGTCCTGGCATACCATTTAGGGCGTCATACCAGCCCGGCTTTCCCCCCTCCATCTCCACTCCAAGTCCATATGGATCAAGTGTGGCTACCTTTACCGTAGAAAGAAGGACGAGCTTTGCCATAAGAGACATTTCTACATCGCCTCCTACAGTTTTTGTATTTTTCTCCAGGTAGTGATACTGTCTTACGCCATTTTCAGTTACTTCATATCTGGCAAATCTAGGCTTTACCTTTACAGCTGTACCAAAGGTTTTTACCTTAGTATCAAATAAAAGCTCTTTTTCCTTGTCTGGATAAACCTCTAAGTAATCTTCGATTAAATCAAGGTTGTAGGTCCAATGGTCACTCCAATAGCCTTCTCCAAAATCTCCGTTAGAGGTCTCTGTAGCCTTTGACATCAGTTCTTCAAATTCAGCCTGCTGTTTTTCACCAAACTGACCATTTGCTTTGTCCATGATAGAAGCCACCAGCTCACCTGGAGTAAATGGCTCTCCACCATCTATCTGATATTTCATCTGCTCTATTTTTAGAGGATTATAGCCATCCAACTGAAGCAGGCCGTAGAACATTTCTATATTCTTTTTATTTACAATAGGGCTAAAGAATGTGTCACACCGTCTGTTTTGATTTACATCTCTGAAATTGCCATTGCCCTGAGAGTAAAACTCTGGAGACATTGAAAAATAGTTGTAGTCGCGCTCCAAATCACCATGCTTTCTAGAATAAACATAGAAAACATGCTTGCCACCAATAGTGATAGGTGTACCACCCCGGAGCACGTTATCCATGTAGTTGTAACGGCAATAGTTGTCAAAGGTTTCGTTGCCTGTAGTAGTAGATACAGCCTTTGTTAAATCCTCAGTAAGTGCTACAGCCTCTGCAAACTTAGCCTCAAAATAAGCTCCGTCGATTTTCTTTTCTAAGAATCTGTTTAAGATATCCTTATTTCTAACCTGACCGATAAGCTCGTAAAGTGTGATTGCTGCCCCTGCCTCAAGGTCCTTTGCTGCAGCAAAAAATGCACATGGCATTTCGTTGCTGGTTATCTGATGCTTCTTTAATAGAGTGTCCAGGTCAGTGTCCATAAAGCCCTGGGCATTTGCCAAGGATAAATCATAATCAAACACTACGCTTGGGTCCACGATGGCAGAAAGTATCTCGCCAGATGCCAGGCGGGCTGTGGCAAAATTTCCACCGTCAATCTTTTTAACAACAGCGGAATCCTCCATGCTTACACGGACTCTGTAATATGGACATCCAGTTTCTACATCCTCTACCTGCATCCATGCCTTTGTGGTCTGCATCATCATCTTAAGGCTGTCCTGACCTACGCCATATGGCACCAGGGCTGGCATACCGTCTAATACTTCAATCTTAATTTTGCTGTCCCTTATATTCTTGATTTCTACCACTCTCATAAGGGAAGCTATTTCCTCACCTGGAAGTGTGGTGTAGCTTACCTTTACAGACACATCCTCCAGGGTGTCTTCTAGTGAAAGGGCGTTCATATAGACTGTCATTTTCTGATGAGCCTTAGCCTCCTTAAAGGCCTCTTGGTATTTGCCGTCCACCTTTAAAAAGGTTCTAAAGCCAGTACGGCTAACCATTTGATATGCTGTGTGGGCAGGATAAAATTCCATGATGCCATGATCCTTATCCTGCACGCCAAAGCTAACAATAGCCTGGCCACGGTTTACATAGTATGCCCACATTGGTGTACCTTTAATTCCTGCTATTCCAGGAAGAAAGCTACTAAAGGCACTTTTTTTGCCATAGTTTTCTATTACATCTTTTACCTTAGTATTAAATTCCATTACATTCTCCTTAGGTTAAATCAGTTCTATCTCAATTACGTGATTTGTCTCGTTCCAGCCTTCCATCCACTTGCCTGGAATGATTACGCAATTTTTCTGAGGAGTAACAGCACAGGTTCCATCGATTAAAACAGAACCAATCTGATATTCTCCATAGCTCTTACGTTTTTTATTGGTGTATTTCACTGTAAACATATGGCCTTTGAATGGCACTGTGATTACAGCGTGATTATTGTTATCAAATTGTTTTGCTAAAAGCTTTGGCTCGATGTGCAAATCGCCGGCATTTCCTCTTACACCAAACATTTCTGTCACCACCGTAAGAAGATACCAGCTAGCTGCACCTGTTAAATAGCTGTATAGGCCTCTGCCCTTTCCATTAAAGTACTCTGGAATTCCAGGATATATGTGGCTCTCGTCAAAATCTGCTGCAGCTTCAAACAAGCTATTAAGTGCCTTATAACCTTCCTTTACAAAGCCTCTCTTGTATAAGGCATTTGAATACATAACAGCCATATGAGAGAACACGGCACCGTTTTCCTTGTCCCCATAAGAAAATCCAAACATTCGGCCTAAATCAGTTTTCACTTCTCCAAAATCAGTGTTTAAAACATATCCACCAATATCCTTTTTATAGAGGTAGTTATCTACCGCATTTACGATACTTTCAACAGCATCATTTTTGGCGGTGCCGCTCATGATAGTAAATACCTGGCCGGTAAGCATCATGCGAACACCCTTATCAAAGCTTCCCTCCACCATTCTGCCGCTGTTATCGTAGTAACCGTTGTACCAGCCGTTTCCATGGGCATCTTCTACCCATTCCTGATTTCGAATGGTCTTCATCAAAAACTCTGCTTTTCGCTCAAGCTTCACTGCAAGATCCTCAATATCCAGCTGCGCCTTGTCACCTGATACTCCATCTGCAATAGTTTCTAAATATTTGCCCAACACCTTGTTTCTTTCAGTTGGATTTTCAAAAACTAAAATGGAATCCTCATTTATAAGAGGTATTATTTCTTTTGCAAGCTCTACTGTAACAAGTGCTGTTTTTGCTTTATAGATTCGCATATACGTAGCGATATCTTTTAGGTTTCCTGCATAGGCTGCAGTGAAGGCTACGCTTTCACCTCTATCTGCCGCCATATCTAGGGCATCATTCCAGTCAGCATTTCTAAGTCTGATTTGATTGTGTTCTCCTACATCGTAGAAGGCCGCCAGATTTTCAAGTAGGAGATGCTCTAAAACTGTGCCCGTGTATTCATCCCCTGATAATGTATTTTGCTTGAAATATGTAGTTTCTTCGTTAAGGATTTCCAAATCTCCCGTCTGGTCCATGTACAGCTTCATGGTTAAAAATGGCCAAAATCCATGGTCCATCCAAACTCTAGAAATTCCATTTCTATCTTCTTTGAATTCTCCTGGAGCGTGGCCAATGATAGTGGCATTTGTTCCATCCATTCGAACTCCCTTAAAATTGTCTAGAAGCATCTGTCGCACATCAGATGGGTCTGTTAAAAGCAACGCCAAGCAGTCCTGCCACAAGTCTCTCCAACCTCGGCCACCTCTACCGTAGTCATGATGAGGCAGGAAGGAACATCCAAAGATTCGTCTTAGCTCTGGCTGGAAGCCAATCCATTGCATGTAGTTATCAAACAGTGTGTCCCCTGTGTTAAATGCGATGCAGGTTTTATCTAGCCAGTATTTTTTCACCTGTGAAAAAGCTTCATTAATAGCATCAAAATTTCTGATTTTAGCCTTTACATCATCTATGTCAGTAAGGCTATTAGCATCCACCATTCCAATAGCCACTTGATAATTTACGGTCTGCCCTGGCTGCAATGTAACCTTTTCAAAGCGCATAGCTCCTATAGTTTCACAACCGTCTTCCCTGTGGCCTGGCTTTTTCCAAAGGTCTGATTTTCCCTTGCCATCCAGCAGGCTGCGAGGTCTAAGATAGGTACCGCCCTCACCAAGGTAATCATCAGCATTTGCCATAAAATGAACAGGAGCGCCACCATTTTCATCGCTGGCTAAAACGTAATAGGTAGTGTCATTCACCTGATGTCCTCTTTCGTCAAAGGACAAAGTTGGATGCAGCACTACTCCGTAATCTGTAATAACAGCTCTATTTAAAAGGGATGTAACATGTCTGTGATCCCTGAGATTGTCTGCACTGCGTCCATAAAGTGGCACTGCAACCACTGGCTCGAAAGAAATCTCAGTAGTGCCGCCATTAGTTACAGATACAAGCATGATTTCTGCATTTGTTTCTAAAAGGGAGAAAATAGTAGTACAAGCTTTGATGTTTTTAGTAGGATGTATGCGCTCTACAGTCTGCCACATGCGACCGGCAGTAAGTGTCACCTCATCCTCTTTATCAGTAAACTTGTTTGCCTCCTGAGTGGCTGATACACCAGTTACTGACCAAAGCTCGTCCGAAAATGATAAAAAGAAATTTCTGGTATCTCTGTCTGTGCTAAGATTCATGATACTCTTTGGGCTAATCAAAAAATGATTTTGATCTGTTTTGGCATCACCACCAAAATCAGGAGTCACAGCACTTTTAAGCCCCTTAAGACTAGCAAGAGGCAGGTATAGCCCGCTGTTGTGGCATGGATCATTTAGTACAAAGGTACCCTTGTCATCAATAAATTTTATTTTGCTCATAAAAAAATCCTCCCTTATCTTCCTAAAATCTTAGAAAAAGGAGGACAACAAAAAAAGGACACCTTTTTTATATAGGTGTCCTTTTTCAATTAAGACTTATTTAAAGTAGCGGTTAAGAAGTCCCTCAAGGGCCTTTCCATGTCTAGCCTCGTCACGAGCCATCTCATGAACAGTGTCGTGGATAGCGTCAAGATTGTTCTTCTTTGCGCACTTAGCTAAATCAACCTTTCCAGCTGTAGCTCCGTACTCGCAATCAACTCTCCAAGCAAGGTTCTTCTTTGTAGAGTTTGTCATATTTGCCTCTAAGTCAGAACCAAGCATCTCTGCAAATTTAGCAGCGTGCTCTGCCTCTTCGTAAGCTGCCTTCTCCCAGTAAAGGCCAATCTCTGGATAGCCTTCTCTGTGAGCTACGCGGGCCATGCAAAGGTACATACCTACCTCTGAGCACTCGCCCTCGAAGTTAGCCTTAAGCTGCTCGAAAATGTATTTTTTATCTTCATCAGAAATCTCTGGATTGTTTTTAACTGTTGTAGCGTATACGCCGAACTCATGCTCAGCTGCAAGGCCGATTTCACCTTCTACCTTTTTGAACTTATCCCCACTAACATGGCATACTGGACATTCCTCTGGTGGATTGTCTCCCTCATGAACATAACCGCATACTGGACAAACATATTTTGCCATAATCAATCTCCTTTCAAAAATGATAATAATTATTGTTTTTCATTATTTATAACACATTCCTTGCATACACCAGTGAATAATAAATTTGCCGATTCAACGGTGCCAAGTCCTGCGCTAGAAGCCGAAAGGATCTGTTCAACGCTAGGTGTAATCTCCAAATCCATAATGCGATTACAGCATCTGCAATAGTAATGACTGTGTGCTGATGTATCGCCATCGAAATGGTCTGTACCGTCGCCAGTTGAAATCTTTTTTGCCTCTCCCATATCTACTAGAAGAGTAAGATTTCTATATACGGTACCTAAACTAATCTTAGGAAATTCTTCCCTAACATGCTGATAAACTACCTCTGCAGTAGGGTGTTCCTTGGTAGACATTAAATACTGCTTTATAGATTCTCTCTGTCTACTATAATTCATAAATACACCGCCTTTTCAAAACCTCTTGGCCTAAATCAATAATGATTATCTATATAATAGCATGATTATAGCGTTTGTCAACTATAAAATAGTAATTATTACTGTTTTTCTATAAATTTTAATTCTTCAAGGCGCTTCATATATACGCTAAGTCGCTCATATAAAGGCTCTGCATCTTCACCGTACTTTTCCTTTACAAGCTTTCCGATTTCAAATACAGAACGCTTTCCATCAATGCAGGTAAATATAAAGCTACCCATACCCTCTAAGGTAATATGACTCACCTTTGGCCTTTTAAAAAACTTTTGAGCGATACGATTTGTTATACCTTTGTTTTCCATATCAATAATGACCTCCCCGGACTCATTACAAGTCCAGGTGAGGTCACCGTTGATACTATAAACATAATCTAAATAATTATCTTTATTAGTCATTCTTCTTTCCCATAGCTGATTTATAAACTGCTGCAACGACAAGAGCAATAAGAACAAATGCTACTACGTTGTTTGTAGGAATTACTGAGCTTAAGTTAATCTTGTCAGTAATACCTGCTACTGTAAGGATTGCAAGTAATACACCTACGATACCTTCACCAGCAATAAGACCTGAGCAGAAAAGGATACCCTTTCCTGATTCGTCCTTCTGCTCACCGTACTTCTTGTCAGCAATCTTTCTAACAAGACCACCAAGCATGATAGTTGCAGAAAGCTCAAGTGGAAGGTAAAGACCGATTGAAACAGGAAGTGCTGCAATACCAAGGATTTCAATTGTGATTGAAATAAATGCACCGATGAAAATAAGTGTCCAAGGAAGGTTTCCGTCCATAACACCCTCAATGATCATCTTCATCATTGTAGCCTGAGGAGCTGCAAGCTTATCTGTACCAAAGCCATAAGCTGAATCAAGAAGAACCATTACACCACCGATAGCAAGTGCTGCTGCGATAGTACCAATGATTTCACCGATCTGCTGCTTAACTGGTGTAGCGCCAAGGATATAACCTGTCTTTAAATCCTGTGAAGTATCACCAGCCATACATGCTGCAATACAAATAACTGAACCGATAGCGATAGCGCCTGTCATTCCGTGTACGCCTGTATCACCCATAGCCTTAAGGCAGATTGTTGCGATAAGGATAGTAGCGATTGTCATACCTGAAACTGGATTGTTTGAGCTACCTACAAGACCAACCATACGTGAAGAAACGGCACTGAAGAAGAAGCCGAATACAACAATGATGATTGCACCAAGAAGTGTAACAGGTACTGCTGGTACAAGCCAGATTGCAAGAATAAGAACTACGATAGCGCCAAGTACAAAACGAATGTCCATATCACGTGCTGTACGCTCTGTAGATGTAGAACCTGCATTCTTGATGCTCTTGATTGAATCCACAAATGTTCTAACGATAAGTGGAAGTGTCTTAATAAGTGAAATAATACCAGCTGCTGCTACGGCACCAGCACCAATGTATTTAATATAGTTTGACCAGATAGCTGATGCACCATGTGCTGCATAAAGCTCTGCAACAGAAGCACTAGCTGGGTACATAACAATGTCACCGCCAAATGTAACAATAGCTGGAATAAGAACGAACCAGCCTAAGATACCACCGGCAAACATGTAAGCTGAAATACGAGGTCCGCAGATGTAACCAACAGAAACAAGTGCAGGATAAACTTCTGCAGAAAACTCTGTCTTAAGAGCCTCGAGCTTGATTGTAAATACGCTCTGAATAGCAGCAAGACCATCAACTACAAACTTAACTGCTGCACCAATACCCATACCAATGAATACTGATTTCGCAGATGAACCGCCTTCCTCACCAGCTAAAAGAACCTCTGCACAAGCTGTTCCTTCTGGATATGGAAGCACTCCGTGCTCCTGAACGATAAGTGCACTACGAAGTGGTACCATAAAGAACACACCAAGAAGTCCACCAAAAAGGGCGATTACTGTAATAGTGATAAGTGAAGGCTTGTCCATAACGCCTTCCTTTGCCCAAATAAAAAGTGCTGGCATTGTAAAGATTGCACCAGCTGCAAGTGACTCGCCTGCAGAGCCGATAGTCTGAACCATGTTGCTCTCAAGGATTGAGTCCTTTTTCATAATAACTCTGATAACAGCCATAGAAATAACTGCTGCTGGAATAGAGGCAGAAACTGTCATTCCGACTCTAAGTCCAAGGTATGCATTCGCTGCTCCAAAGATAACTGCAAGAATGAGACCCATAATAATAGATGTAGGTGTCATTTCAGGAGTTACCTTGTCGGCAGGAATGTAAGGTTTGAATTCTTCTTTCATTACATTATTCTCCTTTTACTAAAAACAGTGTTTCCATTATATATTCACTTTAAAGTGTTTGCAATTTGATGTAATAAAGCGTTAAAGCGCGATTTAACAGTTTTTTCACACTTTTTTCACTTTTTATCAATAGACAATCCATAATTTTGAAGCTATTATATAGAGGTTCGCGGAGTTGTCACGAAACTCACAAAAATGTTTTAGAAAAAAATACACCAGGGGAGGACGAAAAAATGGGAATTGGTGAAATCATTACATGCACAGGTCCAGAGGATTTGTACAGAAGAGCAGAAGAATTATTAAGAAGGGGTATTAAAACAGAATTTATCGCTCGCAATACCATCAAGGTTGTAGGCGTCAACAAATAAAAATAAAACCCACGCGACAAATTAAGGACTAGCAGATGCTAGTCCTTTTTTATTGCAGCGGCGATTGATACGCCAACCTTTTCATTATATGGAATCATTGTAGCCTGAATGGCATGATATATATCAGACTTTCCTGGCCAAACTGTAGTAAGCAGCTTATTGTTCTGATCCAGCTGGTGGAACCATGAACCGTTTTTATGGTCAAGGACACATTCATCTAAATACTCCATAAATGCTTCGTAATCCTTGGCGTACTTTTCATCTTTCGTTACTCTATAAAGCACTGCAGAAGCATTTATGGCCTCGGCCAAGGTCCAATGCATTCTGTCATGGACAATTGGCTTGCCGTCCCAGCCTGTGGTGTAACATATGCCAGGTGCACCGTCTGCATTCCAACCATCTGAAACAGCTGTGTTATAAAGCTTTTCTGCAATCTTGATATAGTCCTTACAGTTTTCGCTGTCATTTCCATAAGTGGAAATAGCCCACTGAACTATAAGCCTAGACCATTCAATACCATGGCCTGGTGTAGCGCCATATGGCTTAAATTGGTCATCAGGCTTGTCCTTGTTACACTCTAAGTCCATTTTCCAGTCAGCGGTAAAATGTTCTGGAATACGGTAATTATTTTTCTTGGCCCAGCCAACCACATGAGTAATTATACGGCCTGCTCTAACTCTGTAGTTTTCATTATTAAGAGCGTCCGCTGCCGCAAGGAATGCCTCGACTGTATGCATGTTGGCATTGATGCCTCTATAGTCATCAAGCTTTGTAAACTCGGTATTCCAGGTATCTACTGAAAGTCCTAGTTCATCATCCCAAAAGAATTTGTCATATGTCTCAAGTGCCTTTTGAAGAAGCTTTTTCGCTTCTGGCCTGCCGGCAAGCATCGCAGATGATGCTGCAAGGATTACAAATGCATGGGCATAGCACTGCTTGTTTGGTAAGTTGTCGCCATCTGCCGTTAGCCCTGCATACCAACCACCATGCTCCTCGTCATATAACTCACCTATAAGCCCCTTTAAGGCTGCATCAGCAAGCTCTTCGGCTCCCTCATGCCCCATCATAGCTCCCAGGCTATACACATGGCACATACGGCTAGTAATCCAGGTCTCCCTAGGTCTGTCCGTCCAAGGAGTGCCATCATCCCCTAAATAATATGAGCTACCTCCTGGAGATGGAAACTGGTGTCCAAAATCAAGTAAATTGTTTCTGATTTCTCTTAAGAAGCTTTTGTTTTCCCCTGAATCAAGCTTATACTTCTCCATAAAAAATCCCCCCAGTGTTATTTATTCAAAAGTATTTGCAACCTTTTCTAATAGGTCTCTGATAGGCAAATACTGTGGGCAAACATGCTCGCACTTACCACATTTGATACAATCTGAAGCCTTACCGTTTTCCTTGCATACGATTTCGTAATACATTCCTGCGTTCCAATCATGGAATGCCTCATGTGCGTTCATAGCTGCAAACATGTCAGGAATCAAAATATTCTTTGGACAGTGATTTTCCTCTACGCAATATCTGCAGCTAGTGCAAGGAATCAGGTTAAGATTTTTAAAGATACCTGTAACCTTTGCCACTGCTCCCATTTCATTTTCATCAAGTGGCTTGAAGTCTGCCATAAAGCTAAGGTTATCTTCCATCTGCTCGATAGTGCTCATACCAGATAAAACCATGGTCATCTGTGGGAATGAAGCAGCAAATCTAAGAGCGTAACTAGCATTTGAAAGGCTGCCCATTTCTCTGAAAATCTTATCTGCCTCATCTGGAAGATTTACAAGACTTCCGCCCTTTACAGGCTCCATAACAACTACAGGCTTGTTATGCTTTACGCATACCTCATAAACCTTACGGCTTTGAACAGAAGCATCCTCGTAATCAACATAGTTAAACTGAATCTGTACAAACTCCACCTCTGGATGCTCATTAAGAATCATATCAAGTACATCTGCACTATCGTGGAAGGAAAGGCCAAGGTGCTTGATATAGCCTTCCTTTTTAAGCTCAAAGGCAGTCTCATATGCCTGACACTCCTTGAACTTTTTATAGTTGTCCTTGTTCTGAGCATGCATCAGGTAAAAATCAAAATACTCTACTCCACACCACTGGAGTTGGTTCATAAAGAATGGACGAATGTCCTCCTGCTTTTTAAAGAACACATCAGTCAGCTTATCCGCAAGTAAGAATTTGCTTCTGTCATATCTAGCTGAAAGACATTTTGCAATGGCAAGCTCCGACTTACCATTAATATATCCATGAGCTGTATCGAAATAATTAAGACCAGAATCAATGAACTTATCAATCATTACATTGAACTGGTCGAAATCTACCTCTGCTCCATTCATCGGAAGTCTCATACACCCAAAGCCAAAGTTACCTTTGATTTCTGGGAAAAATGCGTTTTTAATCATTGGTTACCTCCCATTATTAAACTTCTTTATACAAGTATAATAATGGCCCAATTGGATTGATTGCGTCAAGTTGAATTTTGCCTAAGATGCCAGACTCCTCATTGTTTAAATTTTTATTGACTAATCCCTATTAAGCTGCTAAATCTTTATTTGTGTATTTCTTAAAAGCTAATACTGCTGCAACTATCATTATCACCACCGCCCATATATATACACTCATATTTGTTTCTACCTTTGCAAAAATCTCTGAGGCGTTGCAATAGCTGAATGGTTCTATAGGCAAATAGTCTTTCATTTCTTCTGTAATGCGGCCTGTCAAGTCAAATGCATATAAAAGTAACGCAATGCCAAGTCCTGCACCTGTAAGGTTGCGTTTTACGAAAGAAGAAATTGCTATACATATGAGCATTATTTCAACATTCATCACAAACTGGGATGCCATGAATATTGCAAAGAGATTCCATTCAGGATAAGCATCTATGTATGCAAATCCTGGAAGATAGCATGCTATGGTTACTATCGTAAATACGATAATCATTGTAAGCACTGCAAATAATTTAGCTATAACTACCTGGCCTCTTGAAATAGGCAACGAATAAAGAAATTCTCCAGTGTGACCGTCCTCTTCCTTGGAAAGAATTGTTGTAGCAGTAACTGCTGCAAACATAGAACTTCCAAGGCTATGCACTACTCCCACTTCTGTCGCAAAATATCCTGCAATAGTTCCAATACCCAATGTACTCATTCCAAAGGCATCAGAAAATGCTCCCATATTTGAAAAGCTATCTGATAGTGCTGCCATATCCTCCGTCATGCTGGAATATAGGCAAATGCAAAACATTCCCATCAGTCCAACAGAAAGGCTCCAGATGAGCATGCTTTTGTAGTTTTGTTTTAGCTCATGTTTGAATATTACTAACATATTCTACCTCCTAATTTTGGTCCTCATAAAAACTCATAAAAAGTTGCTCTAAAGTCTTTTCTTTTGTTAAGTCAGATAATAAGCCTGCCTCCACTAGTCTGCCTTCTCTCATGAACGCTACCCTGTTGCAATACCTTTCAGCCTCCGCCAACACATGGGTAGATAGCATGCATGTGGTACCAGCGTTAACATATTTAAGTACAAGAGAAAAGAATTCATTTTGCATTAACGGATCAAGTCCACTGGTTGGCTCATCAAATATAAACAACTTTGGCTTGTGCTGCATGGCACATACTATGCTCACCTTTTTTCTGTTTCCCAGAGAAAGCTCGTTAATCTTTCTTGTGGTATCAAGCTTTAGGGTCTCACAGATTTCTTCTGCCTCTTTGCTACAGTCCATGCCTCTGGCATCTGCTGCAAACTTAATCACATCCTTTACCTTCATTGATGGATAGAACATTACTTCAGATGGCAGATAACCAATATCTTTTAGGATTTCTTGATGATATTTTTTTGCGTCTTTCCCAAAGATTTTTATTTCACCTTCATAGTTTAAAAATCCAAGCATCGATCTCATAGTGGTGGATTTACCTGCACCATTTGGTCCTAAGAATCCAAAGATGTCTCCCCTCTCCACCTCAATAGATACCTTTTCCACACCTCGATGCTTTCCATAGGATTTAGTCAAATTTTTAATTTCAATTATTTTTTCAGTCATAAGTGTTTCCCCTTTCTTTAACTTCACTATAAGGGCATAAAAAAACGGGAGCAATATCAGCTCCCGTAAGATACACTTATTAACCTGTAAGATGCACTAAATCTCATCCTCATCTGTTTCTCGCCTAGCCTGAAACAGCTCTAGATTCTTGTTTAGTTCCTTGTCATCAATTTTGCGTTTTGTATCATAAATAAAGATGACACATATATATAGTAGCAATATGTAAACTAAAAATCCTATGGTCCAGCCTATGCTGTGGCCTAGCCAACCAAAGAGATAAGATGCTACGGTGTATACTGCCGTACATACGATAAATCCAAGGATCTCTGGGGTACCAAATCGCCAGGCTTCATCAAAATTATGAAATAGATAAACCTGAGCATAGCCTATAACGTAGCAAAGAAGAATCATCTCTGTCATGTGTAGAATATCGGCAGTATAAGTATGATTCACCAGGCGATACATACAGTAGTAGAAAAGGATAGCAAAGAAATACAGGCAGGATTTAAACTCTATGCCGATTTCTCTAGTTAGATAACGTTCCCAAAGTGAAACTTTCTTATTCATGACCTCTTCCTCCTTGTAATCTTCTACGTAATTCCGTAGCGTAGGTTCTTGTTATCAGAATATGCTCCCCACCCTTCATTGTGGCATCAATACGATT
>JAEEGF010672313.1_pt1 | contig 26700 bp, 23 predicted proteins | sample 9134171 | NCBI WGS metagenome assembly JAEEGF01 (sample SAMN16246542, study PRJNA631951) | gut metagenome | biome: gut microbiome; feature: rumen; material: AP-attached | host: Bos | place: Iran: Karaj | collected 2018-10 | reverse complement strand
AAACTCTATAATGCAAAGAAAATTCAGGAAGCTCCAATTCCTACAGAACTTCTTGAACATCATACTCCTAAATGGATTTTACCGGCCATCATTGCTGGAGCCCTCGCAGTTCTTGTTGCTCTTGTTCTTTATTTCTACTACGGTGTTTTCAAAATCCCTCAGAAAAGGGAAGAAAGGGCCAGAATTATTGCTGAAAATCAGACAGTTCATACCTATGAATTTTCTTCTGAAGTTTTGACAAAGCGCCTCTATAAGGGGGACCTGCTCCTTGTACCGGATGCAAATACTGAAGATCAGAATATTACTCTTACTGTAAAAGATACACTTGGTCAGCTTACCGTTGCTACTCCAATTGGAAATCAGGTTGTTGATTTAAGTGAAGAAAGGGAACTTGATATTGACGGAGATGGTGCAAACGACATTATTCTCTATTTAAGCGATATTTCTAATTCAAATCCAGAACGTGGAGCTGAAGTCCGAATGATTCTTAAGGGTGAAGACCAGCGTCTTGCCCAGGCAGAAACCAAGCCTGATGAAAGTCAGATTTCAAGAACAAATGTTACTCCATCTGAAATTATTCTTGAAGATAACAGGGCATATCCGTTTACCGTACAGATTTCCTTCCGTGGTTCATGTCTTTTCCGTTACAGGGTTGACCGTCAGGAAAAGATTGAAGAGTACTACAAAAACGGTGATGTTATTACAGTTACTCCAAGTAATGCTGCCCGTCTGTGGATGAGCAATGGTAATGCTCTTTCTGTTACTGTTATTTCAGATGGTGAATCTTATCCTCTTGAAATTGGTAAGGCTGGACAGGTTAAGGTTGAAGATGTTAAGTGGATCAGGGATACTGATGGTCGCTATCGTCTGGTGGTTGTAGATCTTGACTAACAAAAAATTTTTTCTTGACCAGCACGGTTGTGCTAAGAATCAGGTTGACGGGGAAATTATTGTTACCCGTCTCATAAATGCCGGCTATGAACAGTGCAGCAATCCTGATGATGCTGATTTAATTATTGTTAACAGCTGCGGCTTTATTGAAAGTGCTAAAACTGAATCTCTCAATTCTGTAATGGAAGCCCGCTCTGCGTATCCTGACAAAAAAATTCTTCTGGCAGGATGTCTTGCTGAGCGTTATGCAGAAATCTTTAAAACTGAACTTCCAGAAGTTGATGGAATTTTTGGTAACGGTGATTTGTCTCAGGTTGAATCAACTGTAGCTGCTGTGTTTAAGAATCAGCGTCCAATGGTAAAGCCTGAACAAAAGGGTGTCTGCTGCGGCGACAGAAAACTTCTCCTGAATTACAAGGGCTCTGCTTTTGTTAAAATTACAGAAGGCTGTAACAACTGCTGTAGTTTTTGTGCAATTCCCCTCATTCGTGGAACTTTACGTTCAAGAAAAGCTGATGAAATCCTTGAAGAAATTAAGTCACTTCTTAAAGAAGGCATCTTTGAAATCAATTTAATTGGTCAGGATCTTGCCGCATACGGTTGTGGAAAAGAGGATGATGTTTTTAATGAAGGAAAAAATGGATTTAAGGGCCTTTATTCAGATTTGACTAAACCCCTGATTGCTTCTCCTGAAAATGAAGAAATGAAAAATCCTTCATACCTTTACCGTCTTCTTGAAAAAATTTCTGCTCTTGAAGGAACCTTCTGGATTCGTCTTCTTTACATTCATCCGGATCACTTTAACCCGGATGTTCTCCAGCTCATGGAAAAGGATAAACGAATTATTCCATATTTTGACATTCCTTTCCAGTCAGGTTCAGATCCTGTAATTAAGGCAATGAACCGCAAGGGTGATTTTAATTCTTATGTAAAGCTTATTGAAACCATCAGAAGCAGATTCCCTGAAAGTTCAATCCGTACAACTTTTCTTACCGGTTTCCCTGGAGAAGATGGGGAAAATCAGAAGCAGAGTGAAGAATTTCTTAATGCAATTCAGTCAGACTGGTCCGGTTGTTTTACCTACAGTGCGGAAGACGACACTCCTGCTGCAAATATGAAAAAGCAGGTAAAAGCAAAAATTTCTCTTGAAAGAAAGAACAGGCTGGAAGCTCTTCAGGATCAGATAACAGTTAACCGTTTGTCTCAAAGATGCGGAAAAGATTATCAGGTTCTTGTTGAAGAAATTGTAGAAAATCACGAAGGCAGCGATGATGGTCTTGCTATTGGCAGAGCCTGGTTCCAGGCACCGGAAGTAGATGGTTCCTTTGTTATTCGTTATGACCTGGATGATAAAAAAGCTGTAGAAGCAATTCAGCCGGGAAGAGTTGTCCTGGTTCATGCTCTCACATCTAGTCAGGTTGATATGGACGGAGAGTATATTGGAAGCTGAGGATTCTGATTTACCAGATTACCTTTCTGTCCTGAATGAAGAGCAGCTTCAGGCTGTTGTTCACGAGGGCAGTCCTCTCTTGATTTTAGCAGGGGCAGGTTCTGGAAAGACCCGCGTAATCACTACAAAAATTGCTTACCTCATTGATAAAAAGCATCTGGATCCCTATTCAATTCTTGCCGTAACTTTTACAAAAAAAGCTGCAAATGAAATGCGCCAGAGGGCAGAACTGCTTTCTCCAAAGGCTCAATATGCCCAGATAAAAACCTTTCACTCCTGGGGTGCATATTTTTTGAGAAAATATTATCAGGCTGCAGGGGTTTCAAGCACTTTTACTGTTTATGATGAAGATGATATGGTCACCCTTGTTACAAAGTCATATCCTTCCCTTACAAGAGTGCAGGCTTCTGCTTTTGTTCATAAGATTTCCCTTGCGAAGGATTATTGTTTTGAGCCGGACAGTCTGGAACTGGATCAGATTGACAGTGATGAAAAGTTCAGGGAAGTTTATGCCGCCTACCAGCAGCGTCTTGAAGCAACCGGTAATGTGGATTTCGGTGACCTGATTATGAAGCCTTATCTTGTTCTGCGGGATAACGAGGCTCTCAAACTGGAAATGCAAAAACGCTACAGGGTAATTCTTGTGGATGAATATCAGGACTCTAACGTAGCTCAGTTTCTTTTGCTTAAGGAATTAAGCGGAATTGCAGCCGGTTCATCAACTTATGTCTGTGTTGTTGGTGATGATGATCAGTCCATTTATAAATTCCGTGGTGCAGAAGTGCAGAATATTTTGAATTTTCAAAATCAGTTTCCCGGAACAAAATTAGTCCGTCTGCAGACAAATTACCGCTCTACTCAGGAAATTCTTTCCTGCGCAGATTCTGTAGTCAGGAACAATGAAAGTCGTCTGGGGAAAACCCTTGTTGCCGCAAGAGGAAAAGGAAAAAAGCCTACCCTGGTTTTTTTACCGGATCAGGATGATGAAGTGGAATTCTGTGCCAGCATAATTGAACAGGCTCACGAAAAAAATGTTCCTTATTCAGACTGGGCAATTCTTTACAGATTGAATGCTCAGTCCAGCGGATTTGAACATACCTTCATTCATAAAAAAATTCCTTATCAGATTGTAGGTTCCCTGAAGTTTTATGAAAGAGAAGAAATTAAAGATCTTCTGGCCTGGTTAGGTTTTCTTGTTAATCAGAAGGATGAGGTTTCCTTCAGGCGAATCATTAATAAACCGGCCCGTGGAGTTGGCCCGGGAACGCAGGATAAAATTATCAATGCTTTTATTGATGAAAAGTGCCAGTCAATTCTTGACGGTGCAAAAGAAATTAAGTTAACCAAAAAAGCAAAAGATGGTTTTGATGCATTTGTTTCTCTGGTTGATGACTTTTCAAAATCCTTAAATTCAAAGGAAAATGAAGGAAAAAAACTCACCGAACTCATAAGCGAAATAAATGAAAAATCTCTTTTGAACGAATATTACAAGGGTCAGGACGAAATTTCCGGTACGCAGAAAACAGCCAACCTGGAAGAACTGGCCAACAATGCAATGTTCTATCCTCTGTCAGTGCAGGGGCTTCTGGATTTTCTGGACAGCATTCAGCTTGACCGCACAACTCAGGACGAAGATGAGTCTGATGACCAGGACAGGGTTACCCTTATTACCCTCCACAATACAAAAGGTCTGGAGTTTAACCGGGTAATCATCAGCGGTATGGAAAATGGAATTTTCCCAAGGGAAGACAAATCTTTTGCTGAACTGGAAGAAGAAAGACGCCTCTTTTATGTAGGAATTACCCGTGCAAGAAACGAGCTGTATTTAACCAGTACAAGGCAGCGTCGTCTTTACGGAAGAACAAATTATATGGAGCCCAGTTTATTCTTAAGTGAAATCGACGGCGCTTATTTGAGAGTTCTGGGTCAGAAACCGTCATCCTTTGCAGAAGGAAGTGCCTCTGATCCATTTGCAAAAAAGTGGACAAAAGGAAAGATTGTTTTTCATGATGATTACGGTGAAGGCGTAATTTCCAGTGCCCGTTTTTCAGGTGAAGGAAAGTGGGTAATTAACGTTGATTTTTTCAATGGAGGAAGTAAAGTATTTATTCCTGAATTTCAGCAGAATCGCCTTACCCTTCAGGAAGAATAGTTTATATTTTATTGATTGAATCTTGTGTTATTTGTAAAAGTTTATATCGAAAAAATAGCAAATGTATGATAAAATCTTTTAATCCTCGGGAGGAACACATATATGAAAAGGAATTTAAAATTTGCTGCTATAATTTTAGCTGCGGCAGCATTCACATCATTTTTCTCATGCAAATCAAAAACTGAATCCTATAAAGGACACGAAATTATTGTTGATGAAGACGGAACTGAACTTATTCGCCTTCCAAGAGTGATAGATCAGTTAGGAAATCTAGATTCTGCTGCAACTGAGTATTATCCTCTGTCTTTGTATAAAGCTGAAGAAGCCCAGCTGCTGGAACTGGCTTCCCTCTACAATCAGTATGACGGAATTGACCAGTCTAAGGCAAACAAAATTAAGAATACTTTTGCAGATTTAAGGGACGGCTCTTTCAATAATTTAATTACTGATGAAGCTGAACTGGAAAAAGTTGATGACTGGTACAAAAATCTTAAGGCAAAAATGTATGATACTGCTGATTTTGAATTGTCCTGGAACAGTTTTGGATATTTTCAGTCCATTCTCTATGATGGTGTAAAAAATATTACTCAGCTTCTTGTTGATGTAAATGAATTCAATCAGGGGGATTCCTGGTTTGACAGTCTTGAAGAACTTTTTGAATTCAATAAAGTTGAATCAACTGAGACAATTAGAAAAATCATTAAACTTTTCCCTCAGGTAACATTTATATCTGACCTTTCACAGAAAAATACAACTCCGGAAACAAATAACTTTGATGAAGTTCTTCCTGAAAAAACAGAAGAAGAAGTGTCCGCTGAATCTTTTGATTATTTTGAGGAAGATTTGAATTCTAAAGCAGATCCAGCACAGATTTTTGGTGATACTTTTGTTGATGCAGTAACTCCTGCAGAAACTGAAACTTCTGGTGGCCTTAAAATTGATGCCAGCATTTTTGAAGATTTGAATGAGTTTGAGGAAAATTAAACTTTACTTACAGTTTAATTATTTGTACCTTTTTTTTTAGGAGCGCACACAATATATGGAAACAATAAAAGATTTGGGAAAATATACATTCCAGGCCATGCTTAAAAACAGTGTTGCAAAGTTTGGAGAAAGGCCGGCTCTTGGAATTGTAGGAAAAGAAGCAATCACCTATCAGCAGCTTAATGATAAGAGTCTTGAATTTTCAGCTCTTCTTGAAACTTACGGAATGAAAACCGGCAGCAAAATTGCCATTCTCAGTCTGGGCCGCCCTGAATGGGGAATTTCTTATTTTGGAATTGTAAACCGGGGAATGATTGCAGTTCCTCTTCTTCCGGATTTTTCAAAAAACGAAATTGAATCTATTTTTGCTCACTGCGGAGTAGATGCAGTTGTTGTTGAAGAAAGGCTTTACAATAAAATCAAGGATATTAAAAAGGTTTTACCTAAACTCATAATAAAGATTGATGATTTTTCTGTCATCAGCGGTAAAAAGGGTAAAGTTGTAAAAGTTGAAGACCTTAAAGCTCATGAATGTGAAGAAGATGATACCGCTTCAATTATTTATACTTCAGGAACTACAGGAAGATCAAAAGGCGTTGAATTAAGCAATAAGAGCCTGGTCTGGAATGCAGTTGGAGGTCAGTCTTTCCATCGTGTTAATAAGCTTGACCGCTGTGTTTCTTTCCTTCCTCTTTCTCACGTTTATGAATTTACAATTGGTTTCTCAATGCAGATTATGAACGGTTCAGCTGTTTACTATCTTGGTAAGCCGCCTGTAGTAAGTGCCTTGCTTCCTGCTTTCAAGCTGGTTCAGCCGACAATCGTACTTTCAGTTCCACTTATTATGGAAAAGATTTATAAGGCAAAAATTGTACCTGCATTTACAAAAAATGGATTCATTAAATTTTTGTCAAAATTCCCTCCAACACGGAGAATTCTTTGCCGTAAAGCGGGTAAGGAATTGAAAAAGACTTTTGGTGGAAAACTTGTATTCTTTGGAATTGGCGGTTCAAAAGTAGATCCTGTTGTAGAAAAATTTATGCGTCTTGCAAAATTCCCTTATGCAATCGGCTACGGACTTACAGAAACTGCACCTCTTCTGGCAGGTTCAGGTGTTAAGGTTACAATGCCTGGAACAATCGGACCACTTTTACCTGGACTTGATTTGAGAATTGCTAATGCTAATTCAAAGGGTGTAGGTGAAATTGTTGTAAAGGGTCCAAATGTAATGAAGGGCTACTACAAGGATCCTGCTCTTACTGAAAATACCTTTACTAATGAAAATGATGACTGCGGTCCCGGATATTTTAAAACAGGTGACCTGGGCGTTATTAAAAAGAGAAAGGGACTTTACCGCCTTATCCTGAAAGGCAGAAGCAAGAATATGATTCTTGGCCCGAGCGGAGAAAATATTTATCCTGAGGATATTGAATTTGTCCTTAACCAGCATCCATTTGTAAACGAGTCTCTGGTTGTAGAAGATGATACTTCTCTCGTTGCCCTTGTTAATGTAGATGAAGAAAAGGTTGAGGCTGAAGCTGAAGCCCGCTCTAAAATCAACATTCCAAACTTTAAGGAAATGGCAGAAGAATTCCAGAAGGATATTGCTTATCAGAAGGAAAAGATTCTTGGTGAAATTCAGTATTTTGTAAACAGCAGAACTAATTCTTCTTCAAGAATCGGCCGCATTGAGCAGGTTCCGGAATTTGAAAAGACTGCCAGCCAGAAAATCAAGCGCTATCTTTACGATCTGCGCACAAAGACCAGAAAAGATAAAAAAGCTGATGCCAGACTTGAAAAAGAAGATGCTAAGGCAAAGTTAGCCCTTGCTCAGAAAAACAAGGAAATTGAAGTGGCAAAGACAGAAAATGCTGACAATGCAGAATCTGTAAAGAAGGTTATTTCTGACCCTACAAGAGCCCAGTCTATAAAGCGGGTTGAAGTTCCTGAAATAACCAAAGCTGCTGCAAAGAAGACATCTTCAACAAAGAAAGCAGCTACCACTGCAAAGAAAACTTCTTCAACAAAGAAAGCAGCTACCACTGCAAAGAAGACCTCTTCAACAAAAAAAGCAGCTACCACTGAAAAGAAGACATCTTCAACAAAAAAAGCAGCTACCACTGCAAAGAAAACTTCTTCAACAAAGAAAGCAGGTACTGCTGAAAAGAAGACATCTTCAACAAAGAAAGCAGATACTGCTGCAAAGAAGACCTCTTCAACAAAGAAGACAGGTACTTCAGAAAAGAAGACTACTTCAAAAAGCAGTAAAAAATAAATCAATCTGAAGAAGACTGAAAAGCCGGTCCTTAAATTGCAAAGGACTGGCTTTTTTATATTCCATAAATCCTTAAAATTCGATATAGTTAAGCCTATGAGCGATAAAAGAACAGTAAATGAAGAAACACTTAAGAATCTTCTCTATCTTTCAAGACTTTCACCAGAAAGTACAAATATGGAAACCTTGAAAAAACAGGTTGATGATATCGTTAGCTATTTTGACATCCTTTCAAAATATGATGATAGTGAAAATCCTTACGACGCATATCCAACAACAACAGCAGAACAGCTTAGGGAAGATGAAGTCGTTCCTGGACTTGAAATGCACGATGTAAAGAACATCAACAAGGACAACTTCCTCGACGGCTACTTCCAGGTTCCAAAGGTTCTTGGTGAAGGCGCTTAATCAATTATTCAGGAAATACACATGACATACACAATTAAAGATACTGTTGAAGAATTAAAGGCTGGCAAAGTTACTTCTGCTCAGCTTGTACAGAATTCAATTGATGCATTTGAAGCAGATAAAAAATCTGAACTTCCTTTGAATGCTTTCCTTGAAATTTATGATGATGTTCTGGATCTTGCAAAAAAAGCTGATGAAGAAATTTCAAAGGCCAGGGCTAACGGAACTCTGGATTCACTTTTTGAACAAAAGCCTCTCCTTGGAATTCCTTTTGCAAACAAAGATAATATTTCAGTTCAGGGCAAAAGGCTTACCTGTTCCAGCAAAATTCTCCAGGGCTATGTTGCTCCATACAACGCAACTGTAATCAAGCGTCTTAAGGATGCAGGTGCAATTCCTTTAGGAAGATGTAATCAGGATGAATTTGCAATGGGCTCTTCTACTGAATATTCAAGCTACGGTCCTACAAGAAATCCTATTAACCGTGAATATGTTTCCGGTGGTTCTTCCGGCGGTTCAACTGCTGCTGTAAGTGCTAATCAGGCAATTTTTGGTATTGGTACAGAAACTGGTGGTTCAGTTCGTCTGCCTGCTTCTTACTGCGGTGTTTATGGTCTTAAACCAACATACGGTGTACTCAGCCGCTGGGGGGTAGTTGCTTACGGTTCTTCTTTAGACCAGGTTGGTATTATGGGCCACACTCCACAGGATATTGCTTCTCCATTAAGCGTAATGTGCGGTACAGATTTTTATGATGATACATCTACAGATCTTCCAGGTTTTGAAAATCTGAAAAAGCTTCAGGCATATTCTGATGAAGAAATCAGTAAGATGAAGATTGCTATTCCAAAGCAGTTCCTTGAAACAAAGGGTATGGATCCTGATGTAAGTTCTGTATTTGATTCAGTCAGAAAGTGGTTTGAAGCAAAGGGTGCAAAGATTGAAACTGTTGACCTGCCTATTCTGGATGCAAGCATTGCGAGCTATTACGTAATTGCTTTGTCAGAAGCCGCATCTAACTTGAGCCGTTTTGACGGTATCCGCTATGGAAGCCGTGTTGATAATGGACAGGGCTATGATGAACTTTATGTTGATACCCGTTCAGCAGGATTTGGTCCTGAAGTAAAGCGCCGTATCATTATTGGTAACTATGTTCTTTCTGAACAGTTCTCTGGTGATACATACAAAAAGGGTATGTCAGTTCGTGCCCGTATTCAGCGTGAAGTTGCAGCTCTCTTTGAGAACTACGATTTGATTCTTTGTCCAACTTGTCCAACAGCAGCTTTCAAGTTAGGTTCAAAAGTTGATGATCCTCTTGAAATGTACCTGAGTGACTTGTTCACAACATTTGTAAACCTTGCCCGTATTCCTTCTATCAGTATTCCTGCTGGAAACACTTCTGAAGCAAAGGGAAAAATGCCTGTAGGAATTCAGTTTGCAGGAAAGATGTTTGATGAAGTAAAAATCCTTCGTCTGGCACAAAGCTGGGAAAATGAACACCAGGGCTGTGGAATTCCGGTTCGCAGCTGAAAAATAAACTGACAGATATGTCATGGAAGGCACTTCAAAGTCTTATGATTTTGAGGTGCTTTTTTTGTTTTCCTTTTTTATGGTCTGCTGAAAATATCCGTGTTATAATTTAAAGAAAGGAAAGTCTATGAAAAGTATAGAAAGTTCAAAATCCATAAATACAGCTTTGACTGTTATTATTTCCTTATTCTGTCTTTTGATGTTCGTCCTCATTTACAAAATATTAAAAAGTCCTAATATTTCTACAGCAGGTAAAATAGTGTTTTCAGTTTTTTTTGCTCTTGGAGTTATGACTTTTGTTCTCGGGGCTCTCCAGAATATGACTAACCGAACTTTATATGATGAAGAGAAAATCATTTTTTATTCACACTTTAAAAGTTATAAATTCTTCTACAATGAAATTGAACTGATTGAAAAACGAAAAAGTACTCCTACTTCAAAATTAAGTCAGACCATCTACTGGGTAATTCACTGTAAGGATGGAAAGTCTGTTCAGGTAGACATTCCTTCTGTCAGGTCTGATAATTCCTTTAATGAACTGGTCGATCTGCTGAAAGAAAAAGGTGTGAGGATTGCTTTATAAAATGTGAATATATTTATTGGTTTCCGCACTTGATAAAATATCTTAAATAATATATGATTTTACCACTTGCCCGGATGGCGGAATTGGTAGACGCAAGGGACTTAAAATCCCTCGATAGTTAAATATCGTGCCAGTTCGATTCTGGTTCCGGGCATGTTTTGAGGAGTCAACAATACGTCTAGTTGACTCCTTTTTTTTGTCTTTTCGTGGCCAGATGCTTACAGCTACAACATACTTCAATTTATAAGTTGAAGAAGAAGTGAAAAATACCCTGTGCAGGAAAAAAAATTAATCGCAAAAATTTTATGGTTGCCCAGGAAATGGATTTTTTAATATTCACAAAAAGCTAAAAAATTATTTGACAAGTGAGAATTCTGCCTGTATTATTAAATCATACAATTATTATCCGGTCGTGATTATCGGATTGAAGAACACAAGCCCAAATCCAACTAACCGGGCAGTGATTCTTTCGTACAGGAGCCCCGCTATAAAAGGCGGGGTTTTTGGTTTTTAAAAAATCCTGTAAAAGAATAATTTTTAATCATTTTTAATTAACTATACGAATAAATAGTGTATAATAATGATATTCTTGCATAAGAATGATATATTGATAAAATATAGTCTATTATAAAAAGATCGGGGGCAATTTTGTGCAGACTAAGCTTAAAAAAGTAAATCTCTTATTCAGGTACGGCATGCTTTCCTTTGCCGTAATTTTTCCACTTCTTGCAGCAATTTTAGGCTACTGTATTCATTCAGTTCGAAAACCTGTCAGGGAAATCTTTGAAGGTTCCCTGCAGACCAATGCAGATTTAATTGAGGCCTCAGTTAACCAGTGGTTTAATGATAAAATCATAATGCTTGAGAATTATCAGGAAACTCTTGTTGATGAAGAAGATACCAGAGAGTCAATTGTTTCATATCTTATGGAAAAGGCTATTCCAGACGAATACAATTACGTTATGGTTGCTTTTGATGAAGACGGGGGTGTGGGAACTTATTCTTCAAGCAGCGGCTATAATGGAAGTTCTGATATCAGAAATCGTGAATATTACAAAGAGCATCTTAAGGGAACTGATATTTTTGTTGGAAGCCTTTACGTGAATAACCGTGGTGTGGAAGCTATTCCAATTATGAAGGGCTTCAGCTATAAGGATAAAAATACCAGGGAAACTAAAAAAGGTGTTTTTGTTGGATTCCTGGAACCAAAGGTTCTGCGCAAGGCTTTTGATATTAAGTTTTATAATTCAGGTCATGTCTGCATTCAGGAAAATAATGGGGATGGGTCAGTTTTTTTAGTTGGATCACTGCCGGACTATGAAACAGAAACTGTTATAAAAGAAAATATTCAGATAAAGAATCAGTCTTACATGGTTTATACTGCAATCAGCAATAAAGAAGTCAGTATGCCAGTTTATACTCTTACAAACAGGGTTATTACAACTTCCATTCCTGTGATTATTATAATTCAGATCTTTGTTGTTATAGTTGTTGCCATAATCTTTTCTCAGATTAATAAAGTTAAAAAGCAGATGGTTAATTTGAATTCAGGTGATAAGGATTTAACCAGCCGTTTTGAAATTAAACGCAAAGATCAGCTGCAGGATATTCTTTCTTCAATTAATGATTTTATTGAGCAGATTCATTCAACGGTGAAAAAAATAAATCAATCAAAAAATACTCTGGAAATGGCTGCGGTAAATCTTAAGGAAAAGGTTGGAGAAACAAACAGTAACCTGCAGGAAATCAACAAATCCATGGAAATTTCCAACAAGGTATTTGGAGTGCAGCAGGACGCAATTAATTCCACCTCAAGTGCAGTTACACAGATTTCTGCTAATATCGATAATTTGAATTCAATGATTGAAGGTCAGTCTTCTTCCATTACACAGGCTTCTGCTTCCATTGAAGAAATGGTTGGAAATATTAATTCTGTTACTTCTTCAGTTGAATCAATGGCCAGGGAATTTGAAAATCTTTCTCAGGCAACTGAAATTGGAACTGACAAAAATAATGTTGTAAGTTCTCTTTTAACAAAGATTTCAGAATCATCTGTTGTACTGGTAAATGCAAACGATACTATTGCTGCTATTGCTGAACAGACAAACCTGCTTGCCATGAATGCGGCAATTGAAGCAGCCCACGCAGGAGAAGCAGGAAAAGGTTTTGCTGTAGTTGCAGATGAAATTCGTAAACTGGCAGAAACTTCTTCTGAGCAGTCAGATGCAATTGGAAATCAGTTAAAGGAAATTACTGACAGTATTTCTATGGTTGTTGATGCTTCCGGTGAATCTTCCGAGGCTTTTGATACAATCAATAATGAAATTCAGACAACTACACAGCTGGTAAATCAGATCAGGTCTGCAATGGAAGAGCAGCAGGAAGGTTCAAAACAAGTGCTTGCTGCTTTGGGCGAAATGAATACTTCTACTTCTGAAGTAAAGGGCTCTTCTGATGAAATGCATATGGCATCCCAGAACATTCTCAGTATTGTTAAGAAACTGGAAGAAACTCAGCAGGAGTTCAGGGCATCTTCCCAGGAAATGAATAATGCTGTTTCAAATATTGGAAAATCAATTAAGGATATAACTTTGCTTGATGATAATCTTGACGATTGTGTTACAGATATCGATTCCAATATTGGACAGTTTAAGATTTAATGAGTAAAGTCAGCCGGGCAGTGCAGAATCTTAATGGTCAGATGTTGCCGGCTGATTTTTTTAGATGTACCATAATCTTTATATGACTGTGTTTAACGTAAACAGAAACCTTATACAGAAAGTATGTATATAAAAAAATATTTGGAGTAAAAAATGAAAAAAAAATCCATAATTGTTTTGCTTTTAATTTTGCCGTTTTTCTTTTCTGCCTGCAGTAGGGATAAATCAATTTCTATAAATGAAAACTGCAGTATTCAATACTATATGGATCCAGATTCACATAATATTCAAACAGTAAAAATCTGTAATGGTACAAATACAGTCATCTTATACTGGGGAAATAACGGCACAAATTTCAAACTGGAAAATAATGATGATGCTATCTGCCAGATTAATTTTACAGATGAAGAAGGTCTTGTTGCTTATCAACTTCTTGATGACAAAAAAGATTTTAACTCAGTCTTGAATTTATATAAAGACGGAAGTACCTCCTTTATTGTTCAGACCTCTGCTTACTCTGAAATAACAAATGTGCTTCCTGATGAAGAAGACAAATTGTATTCACAAAAACAAATCATTTTTAATGATGAAAAGGGCTATATGTTAGATTTATATCAGGACGGAAAAAATGAAATCAGATATAAGGATAAAATTCGGGAAAATTGAGGAAGATATAAATGACTTGTTTTTTCAGATCTGATATTAAAATAAAATACTTTTTTCTGATATGCCTTTTTCTGCTTTCTCTTTCATCAGCTTTTGCCAAGAGATCCGCACCTCCGGAAGTTTCTCCAATAATTCATAATGGATATGAATACTCTGCTGATTATTGTGGAGGACTTTTTAGCGGCAAAGGTGTAGTGATTATAAAAAATATAAAAACAGGAGTAATTGTAAGGAGAATCACTCTTTACAGAAATGTCTACATTCCATTTATGGAAACTGATGTACAGTGGGTCTTTATAAAAAGTATGGAACTGCTGGATAACAATACTATTCGTATTATTAATGAAGGTAACCAGATCTTTGATTTAAACATTAAAACAAGGATAGTGACGAGGCATTTGTTTGGAAACTAAGCCCTCACTTTATAAATAAAAAAAACAGTTCGGAATGTTTCTTTCCGAACTGCCGGTATCTTGAATAGACCTGTTCAGAAAGCAGAATTTTCTGGACAGGTTAATTTTTATTTTATAATATCCTGCAGCATAACAATTACCTGATCAGGACATGCCTTTACGCAAAGTTTACAACTGATACATTTTTCATAATCAATCTTAGGAATTCCACCTGATATATCAATTGCTTCCTTAGGACATTTTTTTGCACAAAGACCACATTTGAAACATCCTGCAGAACAATCTTTCTTAATCTGAGGTTTGTTGTCACTGTGATTTGAACAGAGGGCAACTGCACCTTTCAGATTAGCATTTGTCAGATTGAAAAGATGTTTTGGACAAGTGTTTACACAGGCTCCACAACCTGTACACTTGCTGTAATCAACTTTTGGAAGGCCGTCTTCACCCAGGGAAAGGGCTCCGAATTTACAAACCTTTACACAATCTCCTAAACCAATACAGCCGAAAGAACAAAGTTTTGTGTTGTTTGCTGCAAGTGTAACTGCCTTACAACTTTTAACGCCAATGTAATTTGGACGAGCCTTTGCACATTCCTTTGTACCTTTGCAGGCCAGAAGAGCAACTTTTCTTTCTACGGAAACCTGCTGTCCAAGTACCTTTCCTATTTTAGCTGCAACATCTGCACCACCGGCAGAACAGCCTCCCGCAGGAGCTTCACCCTTACAAACAGCTGCTGCAAATCCGTCACATCCAGGGAATCCACAGCCACCACAGTTTGCTCCAGGAAGAATGTCCCTTACCTGCTGAACTTTTTCATCAACTTCTACTGCAAAAATCTTCTTAAAGAGACCCAGTAAAAGACCTAATATGAATGCCACCCCAAGGGCGACCAGACCTGTAAAAAGAATTGTTTTCATAGTTCACCCTTATTTAATAAGTCCGCTGAAACCTAAAAATGCAAGACTGAGGAGTCCTGCAGCCACATACAGAATAGGTACTCCAGTAAATGCTTTTGGAAGCTTTGCTGTTTTAATCCTGCTTCTTACGGCTGACATAATTACCATACTGAGCAAAAAGCCTATTGCTGCACCAAGAGCGTAGATAAGGCTTTCTCCATAGTTGTAACTCTTGTCAATGCACTTGATTGTTACACCAAGTACGGCACAGTTTGTTGTAATAAGGGCAAGGTAAACACCCATTGAAGAGTAGAGGGCTGGAGAAGATTTCTTGAGATAGAATTCTACCAGCTGTACCAGGGATGCAATTACAAGAATAAAAATCAGTGTTCTCAGAAATTCAATATGAAGAGGAACAAGGATAAACTTGTAAAGAGGCCAGGTTACTGCTGTAGCCAGAATAATTACGAAAGTTGTTGCAAGACTCATTCCTGTGGCTTTCTGAGTGTCGCTTGTCATACCGATAAAAGGACAAATAGCCAGGTATTGAATAAAGACAACGTTATCTACAATAGCTGATTTTATAAAGATTGAAAGAAGGTCACTCATTTTGTTTCCTCCTGTGTCTTATTTTCTGCTTCAGCCTTGTCTTCTGATTCAATTTTGCTTAAATCAACAGGAGGCTTTGCATTAGCAAGTTCTTTAGCAAATTCCTTTTCTGCTTTAAGATCCTTCTTTGCAATCTTAAGCTTTCTGTTTTTAATTGCCTGCATCAGGGCTCCCAAAAATCCAAAGGCAAGGAAGCCTCCTGGGGCAGAATTAAAAAGACCGATTCTGTAAGCTTCTGGGATGATTGTTACTTTTAAAGGAGTTCCATCCATCAGGGTACCTGCACCTAAAAGTTCACGTATAAAAGAGATGATTACAAGAACTGCTGTGTAACCAATCCCCATACCTAGTGCATCAAGAATTGAATCTGAAAGTTTATTCTTTGAAGCAAAAGCTTCTACACGTCCCATGATGATACAGTTTACTACAATCAGCGGCAGAAAGTATCCCAGTGCGGAATAAAGGCTTTCCATATATGCATTAAGCACCATCTGAACGATTGTAGTAAATGCAGCGATGATGATAATAAATACTGGAAGACGGATAGAAGAAGGAATGTGTTTTCTGAAAAGGGAAATAACAATTTCACTCATTACAAGAACGAAAGTCATGCTTATACCCATTCCCAGTCCGTTGAAAATAGAAATTGTTACACCCAGGGATGAACACAAACCAATATTTAAAACCAGAAGTGGATTTTCTCTAATAAATCCGTTTGTGAAAATAGAAAGTTTCTTATTCATTGCCAAGCTCCTTTAAGTAAGCGGTAATGCTTTTTGTGCCGGCATTCAGGAGTTCTCCAACACCTTTTGAAGTGATTGTTGCTCCGGAAATTGCATCGAAAGTTTCACCGGCTGTAAATCCTTTAGAAGAATCAAGTCCTGCAAACTGTCCGTAGAAAGTTTTTCCGCTTGGAAGGAAGAAGTCTGATTTCATTGCTTTATTTCCAAATCCCGGAGAGTCTGTAAGTTCAAGAAAGTCCATACCTTTAACTGTCAGGGATCTGTCTATTGCAAGTACAATGGTTGCTTTATCGTAAGTTGGTCCGCTTACCTGTACAATTGCTCCAATTACTTCTCCGTCTTTTACTGCGGAATAAAGGGAATCAATTGTAATTGAGCGGTTTCCTGAAGGCTCAAAGTTTTCTACTTTTTCAAAAGAGTCAGCTTCAGGAATCATTTTCTGCATCATCATATTGCGCTTTTTAATTTGATTAAGTTCGATTCTTGGAGCTGTAAAATTGTTAACTACAGCAAGGACTGTGCAGGAAACAAATGCATAAACTGCCAGAACCAGGCCTAACTTTATCATTGGTTTTGCAGCACTCATTTTTCTTCCTCCACTTTAATTTCTTTCGCATTAGAAACGTCGAAATCCTGTACAATCTTTCTTGGCTCAGGGCGTCTGTGGCCTTTTTTGCCGTAACCGTATTTGCGGCCAGTCAGGTTGTTCAGGAAAGGAGCAACAGCATTCATTATGAGGATACTGAACATAACTCCTTCCGGATAGTTTCCAAATGTTCTGATTAAGAAGGTAATCAATCCGGCTCCGCAGCCAAATACAAAACGGCCCCATTTTGTAACAGGAGCAGTTGCGTAATCTGTAATCATGAAGGTTGCACCAAAAAGAAGTCCGCCTGAGAGGAGGGCTGTAATTACAGAACTGCCGGCAAATGCTGCATCTCCGCTCTTTGCCAGGGAATAAATGAATGTTGCAAGTGCTGCAGAAGCTACCATTCCCAGAGGTGCACGCCAGTCAATAATTCTTCCCAGTGCTAAAAGAAGGAAAGAAAGAATGATAAGGGCAATTGCTGTTTCTCCAATACAGCCGCTTCTGTTTCCAAAGAGGTACTGCAGCCACATTTCCTTGTTTCCAGTAAAAGTTCCGGCTTTTACCTGACTGAGAACTGTTGCGCTGGAAATGGCATCCAGATTGTTCAGTGAAGATTCAGCCAGGCTCCATTTATTTACGGAAGCCTGTGTGTTTAACCAGCTTGCTCCCAGAACTGACGGGAATGATATAAAGAGAACTGCTCTGCCTGTAAGGGCTGGGTTAAATACGTTGGAACCAATTCCTCCGAAAAGTCCTTTTGCAATTACAACTGCAACAAATGCTCCCAGAATGGTCATCCATACAGGAGTTGTTGAAGGAAGGACTAAGGCCAGAAGAACGCCTGTTACTGCAGCTGAAAGATTTTTAATTACTACAGGCTGCTTTGTAATTATCTGAAAAAGTGCTTCAAATAAAACACAGCTTACAACAGATATAAGAATTGTAAGGAGTGCACGTACACCAAAGAAATAAACTCCGGCTGCACATTCAGGAAGGAGACAGAATAAAACTCCCATCATGATTCCTTTAGTTGACCAGTGACCCTTAAAATGTGGGCTGGATGAAAGATTGAGTTTTTCGAATACTGTCATTTTGTTTCTCCCGCTGCCTGTGCTTTTGCTTTTTCCATTGCAGCTTTTGCCCTGGCTTCTGCCATCTGCTGTCTTACAATTCCCTTACCCAGGCGTACTCTCTGCACGATTTTTACCCCGGCAGGACATGTGAAGGCACAACAACCGCATTCAATACAATCCATAAGTCCGAGTTTTTTTGCCTTTTCTATATCATCAGCTTTAAGGGCTCTTACAAGAAGTACAGGATTTAATCTCATTGCACAGGCCTGCATACATTTACCGCAGCCGATACACTGTTCTTCTTCTGCCAGCCAGGCTTCTTTTTTTGTCAGGAAAGTGATTCCGCTTGTACCCTTTGCAATAGGGAAGTTCAGTGAAGGCATTGTAAAGCCCATCATTGGACCGCCGGAAATGATTTTTACAGTTTCATCTTCCTTTACATTAAAGTATTCCGGAATAAGGTCTGAAACTAAGGTTCCTACAGGTACTCTCAGGTTGCATGGCTTTTCAACTGCACCTCCTGAAATTGTAAGGGCTCTGTCGACTAATGGCTGACCCTTTCTGAAGGCATCTGAAATTGCAGCTACTGTACCCACATTGCATACAATGGCACCTGCATCAGCCGGCAGGGAAGCAGTTGGAATTTCAACTCCCAGAACTGCAGAAACAATGAATTTTTCTGAGCCCTGAGGATATTTTGTCTTAACCAGAACAACTTCCATATCATCAGAATAACCCAGCTCTGCAATCTTTTTGTCTAATTGTGGTTTTATATATGCTTTATTGTCTTCAAGGGCAATGTAGCCGAAAGCTCCTGTTATTCTCAGGGCAATGGCAAGACCGTCAACAACTTTTTCAGTTTCTTCCTGAAGGATTCTTTCATCGCATGTAAGGTAAGGTTCACATTCTGCTGCATTAACAAGAACGTATTCTACATCCTTGTCTTTTGGCGGATTGAACTTTACATGAGCAGGAAAAGATGCTCCTCCCATACCTACAATGCCAGCTTCCCTTATTCTTTTAAGAGCGTCTTCAACTTCGCAGGTGAAAGGATCCATGACTTCAAGAAATTCTTCTCTGCCGGAATCATCGGCTTCAATTGTAATGCAGGGAACTTCCATACTGCCTGTAACAAGACAGTTTTGAATTTTTTTAACTTTACCTGCAATCGAGGAATGCACAGGGCAAGACATAAAAGCTGTGCCGTCTGCAATTTTTTGTCCACGGGCTACCAGGTCTCCTACTTTTACTAATGGAGTATTAGGTGCGCCCCCCATGGTAACTGGAATTGTTACCGTTTTGCTGGAAGGAAAAGCTGCTGTGACAGGACACTTATTGCTTAATTCCTTCATTTCTTTTGGGTGAATTCCACCCTTAAATGTGCGCGCTTTCATATAACTAAAATCTTACTTTATTAAGTAAAAAATATCAATTTTCTTCTTATGAATACAGCAATAAGATGTTAAAATAATTTAACTATTAGTGTTATTTTACAATGAGAGGATTTGTATGAAAAATAAGTTAACTGCCCTCAGGGCTGCCCTTTTTCTTATGCTTCTGATTCTGCCTGTAAAGGGCCTTTTCGCAGAAGAAAATATTGACTTTCAGGGCTTCCCTTCAACTTCACTTAATGCCTGGGATAAAATCAAGGAACAATTGTCTGTAAACTGGAAAGAGCCGGAAACCTTAAATATAACCCAGTTTGGAGCAAGTTTAATCTGGAAAGGAATTGTGCCTCATGGAATAGATCTTACCCTGGAAAGTGAGTGGCAGCTTGTACCTCATCTGGCAGTAAAACTTCTGGTTAAGGAGGAATGGTTCTGGGATAATGGATTTGCTGACCAGTGCCTTGCATCTTCATTTTCAGGCTGGGCCGTTTTATATCCAATGAGCAATCAGATGCGGAAACTTTATCTTGGAATTGGGGGTGGAATTGACTACTTTGACAACATGGACGGTTTCCTGAATTTCACCCACGATAACGGCTGGGTTTTAAGTTTTACTCCCTATGTAGGATACCGTTTTACTTTACCCCTCTATTTTATGGTGGATGTTCATGTAGGATATAAATTCCCTTATGCCCTGAACTGTGAACTGGAAGGATTGTCAGAAAAGTTCCTTGGGCAGGGATGGCTCTGGGGATTTACAGTAACAAGAACCTGGTCCTTTGCAAAAGCCATTCGGGCAAGCAGGGCAGAGAAAAAGGCTGCAAAACAGGCGGCAAAGGCAGAAGAGCAGGAAAATGATATTTTTCAGGAAGAAAATGATAAAAAAAATGAGGAAAACCCTTAATTTTCGGGCTTTACAGGCTTATGCTCTCTTGAACAAAGAAATAAATTTTGTTATTTTTTTCTGAATATGAGTACAAGATGTTTTACAATGTTGAAGCCTGGGGTATTAAACCGCAGACTTGTAGGCGAAGTAATTAGCCGCCTTGAAAAGAAGGGTCTTAAGCTTGTAGGCCTTAAGTTAATGAATATCGACAAAGAACTCGCTGAAAAGCATTACGCAGAACACAAAGGTAAGCCTTTCTACGATCCACTTGTTGATTACATCACAAGCGGTCCTGTAGTTGCTATGGTATGGCAGGGCGATGACTGTATCACTCTGGTAAGAAGAATCACAGGTTCTACAAGTCCTGCTGATGCTCATCCAGGTACAATCCGCGGTGACTACTGCAGCCACACTCAGCACAACATCATCCACGCAAGTGACAGTGATGAAAGCGCTGCTCGTGAAATCGGCCTTTTCTTTAAGCCGGAAGAATTAATCGACTGGGACGATCAGGCTTCTGTCTGGTACTAATATTTAGTTTTAGTCAGATTATAAAAAATCCACTCAATTGAAGTACACTTCAAAGAAGGGTGGATTTTTTTTTGCCCATTTGACTTTTTCAGCAAAATAAAATTAAAGGCCAAGATTTTCTGCCAGCAAACGAATTCCTTCTTCACCAGAGCGGCAAAGGGCTGTTACTGCAGGCCTTCCTACCATTACTGCAGCGGCACCTAAAAAGGCTGCGGCGTTTATATCATCCCTGCTGCGGATACCACCATCAACCCAGACTTCTCCGCAATATTTTTTCAAATAATCAATGTGATTTTTCAGATAATCTGCAGTGCTGCCGGTTTCAGTTTCAATTCTTCCTCCATGATTGGAAACTACAACTGCATCCGGGTGGAGTTCTTCAACAACGTCTAAATCCCACTGGGTAAAAATTCCTTTTATAACAAAAGGCAGGCCAAGACCGTTAATATATTTTTTCAGTTCCTTTAGTTGACTGCCGGTTTTCCTTTCCAGATGCACAAGATTTCTCATTGTGATGATATTGTAGGCATCTGTATCCATTCCCAGGCATTCAGCCTGATTCTGGGCCCATTCAATCCTTTCATAAATTTTTTGATCAGGATAAGGCTTAAAGAAAACAGCCGCCTTTTTTCCTGTGGCAGACAGAGCCTCCAGTCCATACTGAAGTTTTGTATCAGGAGTGCCGTCTCCCAGGCTGATTTTTATTCTGGTTTTTGCAACTGCAGAAAATAAATCTGAATAAAACTGTTTTTCATCCGGGTAGCCAACGTTTTCAACTGCACCAGTCATTGGTCCAAGAAATACTTTTGTGTTCTGCCTGTAATCTTCCTGCTGATAATAATTTTTCCAGGCCTGACAGTTGAGAATGAAGTTTTTGTTTTCAAGGGGACCGCCCATTCCAGGCATCTGTCCTATGCAGGCCCTTCCGTCACATGTTTTGCACAATTTACACTTAAAATTATTCATAGCCTCAGCTGCTCCCCTGAATATCAGTCTCCAAATGAAATGCCCAGATTTCTTGCCTGTTCAATTAAAGGATGATCCACCGGAATATTTTTTACCTGGCCGGCAATATTTTCCAGAGGAACTCCTGTAATTTTTCCATTCTGAATGGCAACCAGCTTTCCAAAATCTCCCCTGGCCATAAACTCTGCGGCTGCACAGCCAACTTGTGTTGCAAGAATTCTGTCACTTGCGCTTGGAGTTCCACCTCTTTGCAGGTATCCCAGTACAGTAACCCTGCTTTCAAGACCTGTTGCGTTTTCCAGTTCATGGGCAACCCTGTATGCAATTGAATATGGCATTGCTTTTCTTGCAGCCTTGAACTCTTTTTTGTCCATTCTGGCTTCTTCCAGGTTCATTGCTCCTTCAGCAACAATTACTATTGAAAAGTTCTTTCCCAGATTTTTTCTTTCCATGACTTTTTTTGCAACGGAAGAAATATCGTATGGAATTTCCGGAATAAGGATTACGTCTCCACCTCCTGCAATTCCTGAGTAAAGTCCCAGCCAGCCGGCTTTGTGTCCCATTACTTCAATTACCATTATGCGGGAATGGGAATGGGCTGTTGAGTGAATTCGGTCGATTGCATCTGTTGCAACATCCAGGGCTGTATGAAAACCGAATGTCATATCTGTGTAAACAATGTCATTATCGATTGTTTTTGGAAGTCCCACTACATTAAGGCCTGCACGCTGGAGCAGGGCAGCGGTGGTATTTGTACCGTTACCTCCAATGCACACAAGGGCATCCAGATTCCACTTTTTGTAGTTTTCTTTAATTGCTTCTACTGGCAGGAGACCTGTTTCCGGATCAGGCTGGGGTTTCTTGAAAGGCTTTTCCCTGGCCGTTCCAAGGATTGTTCCCCCTTCAGTTAAAATCCCTACAAGGTCAGAATGTGTCAGTTCAAACATATCTCCCTTTATCAGGCCTCTGTAGCCGTTCCGGATTCCTATTGCCTTCATTCCGTATTTATTTATTGCAGTCCTGCAAACTGCCCTGATTGCTGCATTCAGACCAGGAGCGTCACCTCCCGATGTTAGCACTCCAAATGTTTTAACTTTTGATTCCATAGTCGTTCCTTAAGTGAAGTATATCAGAGATTTTTATTAAAGAAAGCCCTGTTTTTTTATAGGGATGGCTTTTAGGGCTCAAACTCCGTCTTAGTTTACAAGAGGCGCCTTTCTGTCTAAAATAAGGTTATGGCTAACAAAAAATTCCGCGTACTTTATGACGCACCATTAACACTTACATTGACAATTTTTACTGCATTACTCTTTATTCTGGATTCACTTATCCTTAAGGGAAAACTTTCCCAGGCACTTTTTATTTCATATGGAACTTTGTCTGAAAAAGCCTTTTCCCCATCCAACCCTTTAAGTTATCTGAGAATTCTTTTACATGTTTTTGGATGTGCAGGATGGTCGACCCTTTTAATTAATTCAACTTTCTTCCTCCTTATAGGAACAACTCTTGAAGACCGCTACGGTTCAGTTATTTTTGGACTGATGATTTTTATTTCTACTCTTGTAGCAGGCGTAATCGGAATTTTCTGCCCGCTGAATATGTCAGGTGCCAGTCCTGTAATTTTCATGATGATTTTTCTTTCCGCAGTAAGCATGATTACAAAAAAGAATATTCAGATTTCCTGGATTTTGATTTTTGTTTTCTATACAGCTTATGCAATGGCCAGTGCCCTGGAAAATAACGGTCCTCTTATTGAAAGCAGGGGACTTGGAAAATTCCTTCAGTCAAACATTCCTACATTCATTGCAATTGTTTCAGGTATTGCTTCAAGCCTCTTTGGATTCCTTTCAGCCCCAAAGGAAAAATCTTCAAGAAAAGACAACTATGAATCTTATGAAGAAGATTATCCTGCAAAAAAAGGCAGAAGAAAACCAAATCGTAATGATGATGAAGTTGTTGGTTCCATCAGGTTCTGAGTTCTAATGGAAGAAACAAAAAATGGATAAAACTGATTTACAAAGTGATATTGGCATAAAAGAAAAGTTTGAAGAGCCCGTGGATTATAATGTCATCCTTTTGAATGATGATTTTACCACCATGGAATTTGTAGTCTACATCCTTAAGATGATTTTTCATAAATCAGATTCTGAGGCTTATAATATTATGATGTCTGTTCATAAAAATGGCAGCGGTCTGGCAGGAACTTACAGTTATGACATTGCAATTACAAAACGAAATGAAGTTCTTAAACTTGCACAGGCCAATAAGTTCCCTCTGGTTTGCCTTGTTAAAGAGGCCAGGTAGATTATACTGATTATACGGGAGTTTGTTATATGAGTGATAACATGCCGGCATTTGGAAAAGATCTTGAAAATGTTGTTGTAACTGCAGTTAATTTGTGCAGCGATTTGCACAGTGAATATCTTTGCCCGGAGCACTTTCTTTACAGCGTAATGCAGGACAAGGGGGTTCAAACTGTTTTCAGGTATCTTCATGTTAATTATAAAAAAGTTGCTGAGGAAGCAAAAAATTATATTGTCACAAAAATCCCAAGAATGAATGAGGAAAGGGGTGTTGCAGATGAAAGCAGTTCATTTACTCCTGACATGCCAAATATTGCTCCAAACTCAGAGTTTACTTTTGAAATGTTTGAACTCCTGAACAAGCATCTTGTAAACACCGGCAAAAAAGAAGGAACCCCTCTGGATATGGTTTATGCCCTTGTGATGGTTGACCGTTCCCAGGCCCAGGCCTTTCTCTTAAATGCAGGCTTTGATGTTTTTGAATTTCAAAAGGCTGCAACTCTGGCCCAGAATTTCCCTGAAGAAATGGAAGCCGGTTTAATTCCAGATGAAGATGATTTTCTGGAAGCAATGGAAGAAGCCGCTTCTCAGGAATCAGATAATCCTTATTTCCTTTTTGGGGATGAATCAAAGGCCGCCCCTAAAAAATCTCCTTTGGACAAATACTGTCAGAATCTTACAAAGAAAGCTGCAGCGGGTCAGATTGAACCACTTATTGGAAGAGATGAAGAAATTCAAAGAGCTGTGGAAATAATGTGCCGCCGGACAAAAAACAATGTACTTTTTGCAGGTGATGCGGGGGTTGGAAAAACAGCCATAGCAGAAGGTCTTGCCCTTAGAATAATTGAAGATAAAGTTCCTGCCCAGCTCAAGAATTTTGAAATCTATTCACTGAGTATGTCTCTTTTAATAGCAGGCACTAAATTCAGGGGAGACTTTGAAGAAAGATTAAACCTGGTCATTAAGGAACTGGAAAAGAAAGAAAAGGTCATTCTTTTTATTGACGAAATTCATACAATAATTGGTGCTGGTGGAACTAACGGCAGCGAAATGAATGCAGGCAATATTCTTAAGCCAATCCTTACTTCCGGAAAAATCCGTTTTATGGGGTCAACAACCTTTGAAGAATACAGCAGGATTTTCGAGAAGGACAGAGCCTTGAGCCGCCGCTTTCAGAAAATTGATGTGCTGGAACCTTCCAGAGATGACACTGTAAAAATCCTCCAGGGGGTAATCGGTCGATTTAAAGATTATCACGGAGTTGATTACACAAGTGAGGCCATTGATGCCGCAGTTGATTATTCCATTCAGTATCTCCCGTCACTCCGTCTGCCAGACAAAGCAATTGATGTAATTGACGAAAGCGGTTCCTTTGTAAAAATTCACAGTGATGAAAAGGAAAAATGCGTGGATGTGGAAATCATAAAAAAAGTTCTTTCCAGAATGGCCCGCATTCCTTTAGAGTCAATGAATGTTTCTCAAAAGGAAAACCTTAAAAATCTTGAAGAAAATATTTCTGCAAAAATATTCGGACAGGATAAGGCAGTTAAAGCCCTTTGTCTTGCCGTAAAAAAGAGCAGAGCCGGTTTCAGAAATATGGAAAAGCCTGAAGCAAGTTTCCTTTTTGTTGGACCGACAGGTGTTGGTAAAACAGAACTGGCAAAAGCTCTTGCAGAAGAACTGAACGAAAATTTAATCCGCATAGATATGTCCGAGTATCAGGAAAAGCATTCAGTAAGCCGCCTGATTGGAGCTCCTCCAGGATATGTAGGTTATGATGAAGGTGGCCTGCTTACAGATGCAGTCAGAAAAAATCCCCATTCAATTATCCTTCTGGATGAAATTGAAAAGGCTCACCAGGACATCTACAACCTTTTCCTTCAGATTATGGACTACGGAAGTTTAACTGACAGCCGGGGAAGAAAGGCAGATTTTAAGAACTGTATTTTAATTATGACCAGTAATGCCGGTGCCAGGGACATGGAAAAAGCGGGAATGGGTTTTGCCTCTGCAGATATTCAGAACGAAAAGAATTCTTTTGCAAGCCTGAAGGAAGCTGTTGAAAGAACCTTTACTCCTGAATTCAGAAACAGAATAGACAGCATAATTCCATTTGGCCATCTTCCGGAAGAAATTGTAAGGCAGATTACCTGTAAGGAAATCCGCAGACTATCAGACAGGCTTTTGACAAAAAAGGTTACCCTGGAAGTTTCGGCAGAAGCAGTGGATTATATTTCCCAAACAGGTTACTCAAGGGAATTTGGTGCAAGAAATATCAGCAGAACTGTAGAAGATTTAATCGCTTCACCTCTTGTGGATCAGGTTTTGTTTGGAAAACTCAGCCAGGGTGGAAAGGTAAAAGCCGGTCTTAAAAATCAGGAAATCTTCTTTGAATATTCAGAGTAAAGCCGCTTTCGGGAAGTTTAGTCACCCTTAAAAACTGAAATTTTTACAGCTGACCTTTTGTGAGAAAGTACACATCATTGTTTTAAATTTTCTGCAAGTGGTTGTATAATATAATTACAGGGCATCTTTAAAAACTGAAATTTTTCCAGATGCCTTATATAGCCCGAATGTCGAGTTTTGAAAAGTTGCTAACATTACAAAAAAAACGGCGCGAAGGAGTGAAAACAACTTACGAAAACACTTATTTTGTGCTGCCGCGGGAGCGGCAAACGTAAATAATTACAAGCACAAAATACGT
>JAEEGF011925817.1_pt1 | contig 26704 bp, 29 predicted proteins | sample 9134171 | NCBI WGS metagenome assembly JAEEGF01 (sample SAMN16246542, study PRJNA631951) | gut metagenome | biome: gut microbiome; feature: rumen; material: AP-attached | host: Bos | place: Iran: Karaj | collected 2018-10 | reverse complement strand
GAAGGTCAGATCAGAGGCATACAGAACATGATCGAAAACAATGCCTACTGTCCTGAGATCCTGACGCAGGTATCGGCTGTCAGTGCAGCTCTCAACAGCTTCAACAAGGAACTGCTGGCCTGTCACATCAGAAGCTGTGTCAGGGAAGACATTCAGAACAATGATGAGGAAGCGATCGATGAATTTGTCAGAACGCTTCAGAAACTCATGAAATAGGAGAAACATATGGAACAGTATATCGTAACAGGAATGAGCTGTGCCGCCTGTCAGGCCAGAGTCGAAAAAGCCGTAGGCAAAGTACCGGGTGTTTCTTCGGTATCGGTGTCTCTGCTGACAAACTCGATGGGCGTGGAAGGAACGGCACAGTCTTGTGACATCATCAAAGCGGTCGAAGATGCCGGCTACGGCGCTTCGCTCAAAGGGAAACAGTCACAGGAGAAAACATCGTCTCTTTCTGCGGAAGAAGAGGCACTCAAAGACAGGGAAACACCGAAACTGAAAAAACGTCTGCTCCTGTCCGCCTTCTTTCTTGCGGTCCTCATGTATATCACGATGGGCCACAACATGTGGGGCTGGCCTCTGCCTGCTTTCTTCACGCACAATCATCTCGCACTTGCCCTGACCCAGCTGCTGCTGGCGATCATCGTCATGATCATCAATCATAAATTCTTCACCAGCGGATTCTCCTCCCTTCTCCACGGTGCTCCCAATATGGATACACTGGTGGCACTGGGATCATCGGTATCGCTGTTCTGGTCGGTCATCGTCTTCTACAAGATGTGCTGCATGATCACGAATGGCGCCTCCAACATGGATCTGATGGAGACCTATCACAATGAACTCTACTTCGAATCCGCAGCCATGATCCCGGCACTCATCACGATCGGCAAGATGCTGGAAGCGATGTCCAAGGGAAGAACGACAGATGCCCTGAAAAGTCTGATGAAGCTCGCTCCGAAAACAGCGACCCTCTACAGAGACGGTGCAGAAGTCGAAGTGAATATCGATGAAGTCAATACCGGTGATATCTTCGTGGTCAGGCCGGGTGAAAACATCCCTGTCGACGGTATCGTCCTGGAAGGAGAAAGTGCCGTCAATGAATCGGCTCTGACCGGTGAATCGATCCCGGTCGATAAAGCACCCGGTGACAAGGTATCGGCTGCCACGACCAACCAGTCCGGCTTCATCCGCTGTCAGGCGACAAGAGTCGGAGAAGACACAACGCTCTCCCAGATCATACACATGGTGTCGGATGCCGCTGCAACCAAGGCACCGATCGCCAGGATCGCCGACAAGGTATCCGGCGTATTCGTTCCTGCCGTCATCACCATATCGGCACTGGTCATCATCGGCTGGCTGATCGCCGGAAAGAGTCTGAGCTTCGCACTGGCCAGAGGCATTTCCGTCCTGGTCATCTCCTGCCCCTGTGCTCTGGGACTGGCAACACCGGTCGCCATCATGGTCGGCAACGGGATCGGCGCCAGAAACGGCATCCTCTTCAAGACATCCGAAGCTCTGGAGAACGCCGGCAGGACACAGATCGTCGTTCTCGACAAGACCGGAACCATCACTTCGGGAGAACCGAAAGTGACCGATATGATCCCTTGCGGCGGCATCAGTGATACACAGCTTCTGCAGAAAGCCTCATCGCTGGAAGCCAAGAGCGAACATCCTCTGGCCAGAGCCGTCGCCGCCAAAGCGGAAGAAGAAACGATCAGGAATCTGGATACACAGGAATTCACCATCCTTCCGGGCAACGGACTGCAGGGAAAGATCGGCGGAAAACTCCTGCATGCCGGAAGCGGCAAATACATATCAACGATACTGAAACTGTCATATGATGTACTGAAAACAGCGGAAGAACTCTCGAAACAGGGCAAGACACCGCTCTTCTTTGAAGAAGAAGGAAAACTCTTGGGCATCATCGCTGTCGCCGATACGATCAAGGAAGACTCTCCCGAGGCGATCGCCCAGCTGAAGAAACAGGGCATGAAAGTGGTCATGCTGACAGGAGACAATGAACAGACCGCCAGAGCCATAGGCGCTGAAGCCGGTGTCGATGAAACGATCGCCGGTGTGCTGCCCGACGGCAAGGAAGAAGTCATACGCAAACTCCAGAAATACGGAAAAACCGCCATGGTCGGAGACGGCATCAACGATGCACCGGCACTGACCAGAGCGGATATCGGCATCGCCATCGGTGCCGGGACCGATGTCGCGATCGACTCGGCAGACATCGTCCTGATGAACTCCTCGTTAAGCGATGTTGCAGCTGCCATCCGTTTAAGCAGACAGACTCTGAAGAACATCCATGAAAACCTCTTCTGGGCCTTCTTCTACAATCTCATCTGCATCCCCTTGGCAGCAGGACTCTTCTCCTATAAAATGAATCCGATGATCGGTGCCGCTGCCATGAGCCTTTCCAGCTTCACGGTATGTATGAACGCACTGAGACTCAATCTGTTCAATATCCACGATACAAAACACGATAAAGCACCCAAAGATCAGATCGATCTTGAGATCGAAACAGAAAGGAAAGACAATATGGAAAAAACTCTGAAAATCGAAGGCATGATGTGTGAACACTGCGAAGCAAACGTCAAGAAAGCACTGGAAGCTCTGGACTTCATCGAAGAAGCAAGACCTTCCCACACGGAAAACAACTGCGTCATCACTGTCTGCGGAGAATTTGATGAAGCAGCTGTGAAGCAAGCCATCGAAGCAAAAGATTATCAGTACAACGGCGTTGAGTAGAATGAAAGAACGGGTTCCCCGTTCTTTTTCTTACTCACATAACTCAGGAATATATTTATACAGCGCCTTCGCGATCCCGTCATGATTGTTGTCATCGGTGACATCGAAGGCCGCTTTTTTCACCTCATCGACACCATTGCCCATGGCGATGCCGTATTTCACATGTGTCAGCATCGAGATGTCATTCTGTGCATCGCCGAACGCCATCATCTCATCCTCTGATATGCCCATCCTGTCAAAGGCATCGCTGATCGCCTTTGCCTTGTCGACGCCCTTGGCATTGAACTCATAGAAGAACGGTGCCGTCAGCGTACACTTGGCTCTGTCCATGAACGGCGCTCCCATTTCCTCATGATGCTTCGCCAGATAATCGGTATCGGCTGCGACCAGGATCTTTGGCACATCGAAGTCGATGAACTCAGCCAGATCCTTCTTCTCACAGATCAGGAATTCATTGGTCCTGGTCTCATAGCGTATGATGTCTCTTTCTTCTCCGTTGACATTGATGATCCCGTCATAGGCATCATAAAGATACATGTATTCATCTTTATTGACCATCGGGATGCATTTAAACTGCTTGAGATGATTCAGGATCTCCTTTGCCAGTTGCCTGGGCATCGATTTTTCAAAATACACTTCATTGCTCTGACTGTCTAAGATCAGTCCGCCGTTGTAGCAGATGAAAATGCCGTGATGCTTCTCAAAATCCAGCCATCTGCCGAATCTTCTCAAGCCGTTGTCGCTTCTTGCGGAAGCGATGGCCAGACGGATGCCCATATCCTGAGCCTTCAGCAGGGCTTTTTTTGTCTCCGGCGTGATGATCTTTTCATCATTGACCAGCGTACCGTCAATATCCAGTATGATCGCTCTGATCATATCGTTCTCCTATTTTCCGTAATATCTGAAACACAGCATCGTCTGATCATCAAACTGATCTGCGTCTTTCACAAATTCATCCACAGCTTCCTTGACGATGGAAACCGTCTCTTCACAGGATGCGTCCGGTCTTCTGTTGAGCGCTTCCTTCAGTCTGTCCATACCGAAGAACTTCTGATCCGGATCGTTTGCCTCAGGGATGCCGTCCGTGTAAAGGAAGATGGAATCGCCGGGTTTGAGCTGTATCGAATTCGCTCCGTGGGTCGCGGAAACGGAAGCGGTCTTGGCCAGATCAAAAGCTCTGGTGATATACTGATCGGCGACAGCCTTTCCATACAGCCCCAGGCCCAAGACCAGCGCGATCACTCCCAGCATGATGCAGCTGACTCCTGCGACCATGACTGTTGAATAAGACAGGGAATCTGATCTCTTTATTTCGACTTTTTTACCCAAATGATCCTGCATAACGTTCTCCCTGAAACGATGATTAATACTATACAGATTTATTATATGTGTTCCTTTCACTGTTTTGTGCCTTTTTCCAGCTCCAGCAGCGCAATCTTTCTTTCTGTACCGCCGGCATATTCCCCGATACCGCCGTCTGCTTTGATGACCCGGTGACAGGGAACGATCAGACTGATCGGATTATGGCCGATCGCCGAACCGACTGCCTGTGATGACATTGAACTCATCCCTCTTCTTCTGCCGACGATCGCGGCGATCTCACCGTAGGATCTTGTCTTCCCATACGGAATGTCAGAAAGGATCTTCCATACTTCCCGGCGGAAAGAACTGCCCCTGAGCTTTAACGGCGGCCTGAAACCGGGATCCTCACCGGAGAAATACAGATCAAGCCATCTGACTGTTTCTTCAAAGACCGGAAGATCTTTTTCTTCGTGTTCTTCTTCCAGCGTATCCCCGAAAAACCTCTGATCATCAAACCAGAGACCTGTCAGAGCCTCTCCGTCACTTGCCAGAGTGATGGGGCCTAGCGGTGAATCATAGCGAAAAATATACTCCATCTTAATGTTTGCGGGCAGCGATCAGATACCGGTGGATCGTTCCTGCTATCTTTCCGTTTCTGTCAAGTTCTTCCTGCATCTTCAGCAGTCTGTCAAAACAGCGCTCTACCGAGAAACCCGGGAATTCCCATTCGATGATATGGGCGAACCATACAAAGGCACCGATATCATAAAAACAGATCGGTCTGAAGACCTCTTGTGCTCTCAGTATTTCAAAACCGGCATCTTCAAACTTCTTTCTCTGTATTTTCAGATTCAGATCGGGGAAAGGTTTGGGCTGATCCGGCAGGACCATTTCCACAAGATCCCTGTCGTTTTCCGAACCCACCTGCTGGGTGATGAACAGACCTTCAGGTTTCAGCAGTCTGTAGCATTCCTTCGGATCGAAATCTCCGTGTCTGTTGATCATCATGTCAAAGGAAGCATCTTCAAACGGAATATCGGAAGCATCATGACATTGCCTGAAATCGATCCCCAGAGGAAGCAATACTTCCTTACATAATTCCACATTGGGCGGATAGCCTTCTGTGGCGGCGGTGTTGCGGTAAGGATGATGCAGAGACAGAAGGAATTCTCCTCCGCCTGTATCATAATCCAGTATCTTCATGTCATCTTTCAGATATTCTTCAATGACTGTCTGATAATCCCAGGGCAGATCTTCTTCCTCGTTATATCTGTCATTGATATGGGAAAAATCCCATCCGTGGATATGGGCGATCTTTTCTTCCTCTTCCCACTCTTTCCTGAGTGCATCGATTCTTTCCTGATTCATTCTGCCTCCTTCTTCACAACTGCATACATCAGGCTGTCAAAATCCGGCAAAGAACCTGTGATGCCTTTTTCAATGATATCCAGTCCGTTTCTTTTTAGTTCATCCACAAACGTCCTGAACGACACCATCCGGCAGGATGTCGCAGCCACCATCATCTTTCCGGATTCATGTTCCCTTTCCTGTAGATCGAACGCTTCTGAGATATCGCTTTCCATCTGCATCTCGCCGTCTCCCATGGAACAGATCAGTGCAGTTCCGCCTTGTTTGAGATGTTCACGGATAAAGCGGTAGAAACCGTCCCTGTCTTCATCCCTTACCAGCATGTGAACAACGGCCACCGCATAGATGAAATCATATTTCTGATCCGGATGATCTTTCAGACAGTCCAGGACAGCAAAACGATCTTCGTATTCCGGCATGACTTTCTTGCAATAGGCAACGGCTTCTTCAGAGATATCGGTCGCGTTCAGATCATATCCGAGATCCAATACCGCCTTTGCGTCTCTTCCTTCGCCGCAGCCGATCTCCAGCAGTTTATCATCATGTCCGATCCCATATTTCCGGATGATCTTTATGACGATCGGGGTACTCTGATCGCTCGACCAGGAAACGCCTTTTTCATGGGCGGTCCGATACCTGTCATCATAGGCCTCATAATAGTTTCGTTTATCTTTTCTCATAAGAGATCCTTTATCAGTTCAGCAGCTTCCCTGTTTCCTTTTTCCAGGATATAGTCAATGACATCCTGTTTGCGTAAGACAGATCTGATCAGTTTCCGGTCGAGTTTTTCCATCAGTTCTTTCATACTGATCTGTGACTGTTTTCTGATCTGTTTCAGTAATTCCGTATCCTTCAGTTTTCGGTCCGCTTCACTCTTCGGATATCCCTGAGCGAACGGTTCCAAGAACAGCGCCCTGATTGTTTCCTTAAGATTCTCTTCTCCTGTCCAGGTATAGTCTTCACCCAAAGGAAGTGACAGTGCGTTGCCGTTGTTGATCTGGGCAAAAAGATAGGCGTCCCTGGCTGTCGGAGCATATCCGCAGATCACGCCCGGCATACTGTTGCATGCCAGCATCATCCCCTGTCCGGAGGAACATCCCGTCACCACGAAATCGACTGCTTTGCTGTTAAGAAGCAGACCGATCAGTATGGATATTTCGATATAGGTATATTTCTCTTTTTCTTCTGCCGTGCAGCCGAAATTGATGACCTCACAGTCTTTTGCGTATTCTCTTACAGTCTCACAGATCAGTCTGTTTTTTCCAGCCTGCGAACTTGCCTGAATGACTCCGATTCTCATCTTTTCTCCGATCTAATCAATTACCGCAATGACGGAACCCTCTCTGGGCTCTTCAACGATCTCGTCATCCCTGTCATGTTCCCTGGAATCACTGATCTCAGTAAAACACAGATTTTCTCTGTCATAATCCCAGTGCGGGATCTCATACCATCTGTTCATGAGACCGACATATTCTTCGACCTTCTTTTCCCATCTGTCTTCAGGAAAGGCAAAGTGCAGATAACGCAGAAACGACTCAAAACTGTACAGCCTCTGATCTTCGATCGCGTTGTAGTCATAATGACGGTGTTCGATATAAAGCCACTGACCGTTCTCCGCATGATCCCGCTCATAGCGCCATTTCTTTCTTTCGGGCGGATCTATCTCTTTCAGAAAACGGCAGACGGTTTCCAGCTGCCAGTATTTGAGATCTTCTTCATCCTCTGCTTCAAATATCAGATAATCCTGGCTTCCCCGCTCTCCTTCAGCCATGACGTTCAATCCGTCAAGATACATCCCATGGAAAAAGCCGATCGGCTGATCAGCTGTCTCTTTCGGCAGATGTGATCTGATGAATACTTCATCGATCTTCAGTTCTTTTTTCATTTTCTTCCGATTCAGAAACAGGACGCTTCCGTCCTGTCAATGTCATTCTTTTTTCTTCTTCTTTTCCAGGACATGGATCTCCTCGTGATTGATGATCCTTCTGATATTGATGCGGTGCTTGTAGAAAATCAGTGCCGATACAGCCAGCAGGATCAGGATGATACTGATATCCGCCTGCTGGTAGATGTAGTAAAGCGGAACAAGCACCATGACCGTCAGCGTCGCTACGACGATGTAGTTGCTCAGGTACATGATGATCCCGACCAGAGCCATGATGACAAGTGCCAGTTTCCAGTTGATCGCCAGCAGCATGCCCAGATAGCTCGCAAAGCCCTTGCCGCCGCGGAAACCCAGATAGAACGGGAAGATGTGACCGACGATCGCCATGGCTCCCGCAAAAAACGGAATGATCTCATTTCCCGGGAAGAGGTAGCTGCACAAGAATATGGCGAGGATTGCTTTGCCCATATCACACAGACATGTCGCAACAGCGGCGCCCCAGCCGAAATTGACCTTCATGTTGCTGGCACCGGCATTCTTGCTGCCTCTTTCACGGATATCAAAACCATGCGCTTTTCCAACGAAGTAAGCGATATTGAAACTACCCAGCAAATAAGAAATCAGTGCTGTATATACATATTCCATAGACCTGTATTCCTCCTGTCAGTTTATGATGTCATTGCCCATTGTTAAATGGATCACTATTCATTATTTTATCGGTTCTTCATTGATATTTCTATCACTCTGTCTAGGTGATCCTCAGCTGATCTGAATGCTGCAGACGGATTCATCCGCATATACCTTCAATAATATTTTATATCATCAAAAACAGGACTTTACAGTCCTGTCTGATATCTATCTGCTCAAAGCCCTTGTGATACGCTCAAGCGCTTCATCCATCTGCTCGTAAGTGATCGGGATCGGCGGTGCAAAACGGATCGTATGATCGTGAGTCTCCTTGCACAGAACGCCCTCATGGATGCAGGCCTTGACGTAATCGAAGGCATCGCCGTAGAACTCGACACCGACCAGCAGTCCGCGTCCGCGGATCTCCTTGATCTCCGGATTATGGATCTTCTTCAGACCCTCCATGAAATATTCGCCTTTTTCTCTGGCCATCTTAGGATAGTCGTCACGCTGCAGGATCTCAAGCGCCTTGATGCCGCAGGCACAGGCCAGCGGATTGCCGCCGAACGTGGAACCGTGGGAACCCGGTGTATATAAGCCGAGGATATCCTCATTGGCTGCGATAGCCGATAACGGCATGACACCGCCGCCCAGGGCCTTGCCCATGATGTAGATATCGGGCACCACATCTTCATGCCAGCAGGCGAACATGTCTCCTGTTCTGGCAAAACCGGTCTGGACCTCATCCGCGAGGAAGAGGATGTTATTCTCTGTACAGATCTCTCTGACTTCTTTCAGCCATCCTTCAGGAGGAAGGATGATGCCGGCTTCACCCTGAATGGGTTCAGCCAGGAAAGCGACCGTATTGGGCGTGATCGCATCTCTCAATGCCTGCGCATTCCCATAGGGGATCGTCACAAATCCTGGCGTATACGGACCATAGCCGTCCTTGGCCAGAGGATCGGTCGAGAAACTGATGATCGTGATCGTGCGACCGTGGAAGTTGTTGGCGCAGGTGATGATCTCCTGTTTGCCGTTTTCCACGCCCTTGACGCGTGTGCCCCAAAGACGGGCCGTCTTCAAGGCAGTCTCGACTGCTTCGGCACCGGTATTCATCGGCAGTACCATATCCTTGCCTGTGAGTTTTGACAGGCTCTCGTAGAACTCACCGAGATTCTCGCAATGGAAGGCACGGCTCGTCAGCGTACATTTTTCCAGCTGATCTTTTGCGGCAGCAACGATCTCCGGATGACGGTGACCGAAGTTGTGAGCCGAATAAGCCGACAGCATATCAAAATACTCTTTTCCTTCCGGATCGGTGACGATGGCACCTTCGGCTTTTACGATGACAACGGGTTTCGGGGCATAGTTGTGAGCGCCGTACTTGTTGGTTTTTTCAATGATCTCTTTTGAACTATGCATGGTTTTCTCCTGATGCTCTTAAGCTTTCTGTCGTTATTTCTCGGACATATAAGGATAGACGATCGCTTCCGAAGGATTGAACGTCTCCTTCACGGAATGCGGACTCATCCAGCGGATCATGTTGAGTGCTGTACCGGCCTTGTCATTGGTGCCTGACTGACGTGCTCCGCCAAACGGCTGCTGTCCGACGACTGCACCGGTGCACTTGTCGTTGATATAGAAGTTGCCCTCCGCATGAAGGAGTGCCTTTTCCATCAGAACGATGGCCTCGCGGTCCTGCGCGAAGATCGCTCCGGTCAGTGCGTACGGAGAAGCCTCATCACAGATCTTCAGTGTTTCTTCCAGTTTCTCATCCGGATAGACGTAAACGGAGAGGATCGGTCCGAAGATCTCCTTCACCATGGATTCGTAATCCGGCTTCTTGCAGACGATGACGGTCGGTTCGACAAACCAGCCTTTGGAATCATCGCAGTTTCCGCCGATGACGATCTCACAGTCAGGACTCTTCTTGGCGCGGTCAAGATAATCTCTGCAGCGCTCGAAGGAAGCCTTGTCGATGACGGCAGCCAGGAAGGTATCAAAATCCTGTACATCTCCCATCTTCACTTCCTTCATCATCTCTTTCATGGCTGAAAGGACATCCGGCCAGATGCTTTCAGGAATGAAAGCCCTGGAACAGGCCGAACACTTCTGGCCCTGATATTCGAAGGAACCCCTTACCAGTGCTGCTGCCAGCGGACGGATCAGAGCGCTCTTGTGCGCAAAGATGAAATCCTTTCCTCCGGTCTCTCCGACGATACGCGGATAGTTGCGGTAGGAAGAAATGTTTTCGCCGATCTGTTTCCAGACGCCCTGGAAGACTTCGGTGGAACCGGTGAAATGGAAACCTGCCAGTTCTTTTCTGGAAATGACATATTTGCCCATATCGGCACCGTTTGCCGGAACGAAGTTGATGACACCTGCCGGAAGACCGCAGTCCATCAGCAGTCTCATGTAGTAATAATTTGCCAATACCGCCGTGCGGGATGGTTTCCAGACCGCAACATTGCCGACGATGGCCGGTGCAGTGGGGAGGTTGCCGCCGATCGAAGTGAAGTTGAACGGCGTGATGGCACAGATGAATCCGTCAAGGGCACGGTAATCCTGTCTGTCCCAGATACCGGGAATGGAAGCCGGCTGATCCTTGAAGATCTCCTGAGCGGACCAGACACCGAAACGGAGGAAGTCTGCCAGCTCGGCGATATCGATCTCGGCCTGGAACACGGTCTTGGACTGACCCAGCATGGTCGCAGCATTGAGAACTTTTCTGTAAGGACCGGTGATCAGATCGGCAGCCTTCAGGAAGATCGCGGAACGATGTTCCCAGGGCATCTCTTCCCAGGCCTTCTTGGCAGCCAATGCCGCATCGACAGCCATCTTCAGCTCCTTTTCGCCGGCGATCGAACACTCGGCGATCACATGCTTGTGATCATGCGGCATCGTGACCTTGAATGTCTTCTCGGTATAGATCTCTTTCCCGCCGATGATCAGCGGGATCTTAACGACCTGCGCCGACTGACGTACAAGTTCTTCTTTCAGTTCTGCGCGTTCCTTTGATCCGGGCAGATAGCCGCGGAAAGCGTCATTATCGGGACGGGTAATGGTGAAATAAGCGTTTGACATAATTCCTCCTTTATTATTAAAAAAAGGTCAAGTCTCTCATCATATGAAAAACCTGTTATCTGAATTCATTATACAGGAAATGTCGAGTTTCTTGAAAACAGGCACAGAAAAGGACCTGTCTGAAACAGGTCCTTAAATCTGATTTCATTCATGAAACGGATACTTATCTTCTGCGTCTGATGAGACTCACCCCGATCAGCAGCGCCAGCATGAACAGCAGGCACAGGCCGTATACGATCAGAGTCATCAGCTTTGAAGTACCGGATAATGTTGCTGAACCGAAACCGCCCATATAAGGCATGTTTCCGCCTTGAGCATTGGGATCCGTTTCGACCAGCTCATCGATCTGGTTTCTGATGCGATCATATACTTCATCGAATCTTCCGCCCTTCACATATTCATCGCATATTCTTCTCCAGTACCGAGCGAAGGACATCTCTGGGCAGATCCTGAATATCGGAAAAACCCGGCAGAGAACAGATGTAGTCGATCATATCTTCCACGTCAGTGACCTCCAGCGCATCTTCATACAGAAGCTTCTCGACATCAGGGAAATATCTCAACAGTTTTCCTTCACCGTTCTGCAGGGTGAAATTGTAATTATAGGCACTGCAGATGGGAAAATCATCAAACATCAGTTCAATATGTTCCATCATCCCGTTTTTCCCATACGTGGCACAATAAAAAGCTCCCTTGTCCTTTAGGACTCTCTGCACTTCTGTCAACGCTTTTGAAAGATCCGAGACATGATACAGCATCATGTTTGCGATCACGACATCGAATTCACTGTCAGGAAAAGGAATGTCCTCAATATCGATCATGCGATATTCGATTTTCGGATAATCCCTGAGCTTTTCTTTTGCGCTTTCCAGCATGCCCTCAGAAAGATCCGAAAGGATCAGCCTGGAACAGCGGTCTATGACATCGTCTTCCCCAGCCACATCTCCCCGGTACCGCATCCCAGTTCCAGAACAGACATCCCTTCATAGATCTGATAATTGGAAAAGATCCAGTTGCCGAAGCCCTGTCTGTTCACGGAATACTTCTGATGGATCGAGATCCGGGTATTCAGATTATCGGCAGTGCTGTACTGCTGTTTTATATTTTCATCATTCATCATTTTTTTCTGAGACTCTTCAGGTATTCCTTGTGTGCATCACTGACCCGGTAGCTCTCTGTCGCCTTCTGGATCGCTTTTCTGTGCACCCATTCCTCCAGTCTGTGTTTTTCAAAATAAGGAACGGTCTCGTCATACCTCTTCGCAAGCGCCGTGGCAAAATACCAGGCGATCATCATCTTCAGATAATACTCCTCACCTTTCTTGTCTGCGACAAGATTAAGATACTCTTCTTTGAAATCATCACCCAGAAATTCGTTCATCAGCATGCGGATCCCGAATCTGGCGGTATATACATGATCGCTGTCGATCCATTTTCTGATGAAAGGCAAAAGTTTCTCATGATTCTTCCTAAATGCTTTCGGAGTCGCCTGATCCGATACCGGCCAGCAGTCGACATAGGGCAGGAATCTTTCCGTTTCCTTAACACATTCATCAAAATCCCTGATCATCGAGATCACAAAAAAATGGATCAGATTCTCTTCGTAGTACCGATGCGGAAGATCACTTAGAAACACATCTCTGTCAGGACTCTCAAAAACTTCCTTGGCGATCTTCCTCATCTCAGGTGTTCTGACGCCCAGGATGGTCTCTGAAGGAATATCCGGGACCAGTTTTGCCTGAAAGTCCCTGTATGTATCGTCTTTCACTTCCATCAGTCTGTCATATAAAGCCATATTCGCTCTCCTTTGCACATGATACATTTTTAAAACTCACAGGATGTAAGACATATCACTGATATGCCTTACAAGATGCTTCCCCTCATCCGTAATGATCATATGGGATACTCCTCCGGCAGGTCCGTGGATATTCACCTGATCATAGGATTCAACAGGAAGATTCAGAAACATGGCGTTCCAGATACTGAGAAGATCACCATGAGAAACAATGATGATGTTTTCTTCCCTATTTTCCATCACTTCTTCGTAAAAAGGCAGAAGACGGTTCCATGCATCTCTTCTGCTTTCGCCGTCAGAAAAAAGTCTGTCATCGACCGTCTTCTCCTCACATTCCCCGTTTTCACGAAGCCATTCCACGGACTTTCCGCAGCATCTTCCGAGATTCCTCTCTCTTAATTCCTGTCTGAAGATCGGCTCAACATTCAGATACTTTGCGATCTCATCAGCTGTCTGTCTGGCACGCTTCAGATCTGAAGAATACAAAACCACATCGCTGCCCGAAAGTTCTTCATTCAGTTTCTTTCCGATATTGTCCGCTTGTTTCTTTCCCGATTCCGTCAGATCCCAGTCCGTCCATGAACCCACCATCCCGTTAGTATGGTGTACGGACTGCGTATGCTGGACTGTGATAATGTTTTTCATTTGTTGCTTGATCCTCTTTTATCAGATACCCGTCTCTGATTCGGAATCGATCAGTTCATGACCGATCCGTTATATTTCTTCTGTGCTTTATATATGATGGCCAGTCCCAGAATAAAACCCGTCATCATTGCGACCCACCAGAAAGAAGAACCCGCAAGATCAAGCAGGCCTGTGAAAAAGATCCCTGCTCCCGTTATGATCAGACCTATCCCTATCTGCCGTGCATATGCAGGAATGTCCTCTTTCTTCACGTTTCTGTAATGATAGTCATGCAGAAGAGAGATCTTCTGCTTTTTCCATATCAGAAGTCCCATAACAATGCATATTGCACTGACTGTCATTTCTGTCACTATTCCTATGAACATGGATTCATCTCCGATTCAATCATCACTGATCTTTTTTCTTCAATGCATCATATGTTTCCGAAAGCCACTCATCATAGTGATCATAGGGGATCTGAGTCCACCAGTCCAGAAGTCTGTTTAATGATTCAATGTCTTCTTCGATGCCGGTGCACTGGTACTGCTCGGGATCGCGGTTGACCGTCACGATATGATGATCATCTTCTTTGAAATCGATCCGGTAAATGCAGTAACCTGTCCAGCTGCGGTGTGCCCATAGAGTTGATCCTTCCATATACCAGAACCACTTGTCTTCCATGGCCTGCGGAATATTGCCATGGCGAAGTGCATTCATTTCCTCGTCGCTGAAAGACCTGTCAAGCACAAAAGTCTCATGCTGCTTCGGCATGGGTTCTGTTTTCCAGTCATTGCGGTGAGCGATGTTTGTTCTGTTCTGATTATCTTCTGCCATACTGAATGAATTACCTCCGAATCAGGACCTCATGTTTAATTCCTGTTTTCAACTTCACTGCGCCAATCCATAAACGCCTGCCCGGCTGATTTTTTTTCTTTTTGAAGCGAGTCGTATGATATCTTGGAATCAAAACCATGCGTTTTTGCATCATAAACCATTTTGATCTGCCGGGGAACAGGTTTTCCGTACCTAACACAGACATCTCTTAATACATCCAGATCCTGGGTACCGAGCTTCAGAAAATCCATGACGGTTTCATTGCTTGCACCTACCTGGTTATTCTTAAGGATCCTGCCGTCTTTCTCAAAGAAAGCATTGAACATCTGACTGTTGTCCTCGATACTGCAATAGGCATAAACCTTATCTGCATTCTCTCTTGCTAATTCCATGCACAGAGAGATGAGACCGGTCTGAACATCTGTGAATTCATCCTCAAAAACTTTCGGCTTGCTTTCAGCCTTTTTCTGTTCCGTTTTTTCTTTCCTGAACATATCAAATAATCCCATGGTCATTTACCTCTAAATACCGATTTTTCTATCCCTTATATTATACAAAACATGATTCATCATAAAGAAAAAGAATCTATTCACCTGAAATAGATTCTTTGAAAATCCCTGGTTCTTTAGGGGATATGAACTTAAATCACCTGCACCTTTCATGGACTGAAAGGGGGTTACTTCTTATTTAAGCCGCTCCCGGCTTTTTCTTTGCCAGCCACCCGCGGAAAATACCGCCCTCGAGCACGGATATGATCACAAAGAATATATCCGCGAATATGATGAAGATGAACGAAGGCGCCATTATCCTCGTGTATTTCTTTCCCGCAAAACTTCTCTTGTTTATATGATGTCCCATGCGTGCAAGGAAGAAGAGTACGCCTGAGTTAAAGAATATGAGCAAAGCTGCGTTTTCAGCGAAACTGAGCCAGGCTTCTTTTGGAAAAATGTTTCCCGTGTTTAAGACGCTAAGAACAGTATTCAGAACAAGAAGGACAATGTCTACAACAAAGAGTATCCTGGTCACGTTGAGCATAACGCCTCCGCCTATGCCTACTCCTCCGCCCCAAACAAGTCCAGCACGGCTGCAGAAATGTTCGAAATTCTGCATGAGGGGCTCGTTTTGTTTTCCTTCTATGAAACCGTTGTTCGCTATGCAGTAGACGCTTAAGTTAAGATCGTTTTCTCTGCAGAATCTTTCCATCTCCTCCATAAACCTGAGCACATGTGAAGGTACGGCGTCAACGTACAAGGGGAGGCAGAACACCGCCGCCTGTGCGTCCCTGAGCTGCTCGAGTATACGGGCGTGATCTTTGGGGGTACGGAGTTTTTCCGTAACTTTCTGTCCGGTTGTAAACAGTTTCTGAAGGAAGAGGAAGTATGCTGAAGCGCAGAATTTTTTCTTCGGACTGCAGTTGATATATACTGTCTTCATAGCACTTCCTCCGGGTCATCTGTGAAAATCACTTCGGATCTTTCAAATCCGTCGTTTACAGCATTTCTTTCGGCAAGATAGCGGAAAGTCTCTTTTTCTGCTTCCGTGATATCTCCGTGGACAACCACTGTCCACAAATCGTGTTTTCCGTAACGCAGAGTGTGATGCATCTGCTTTCCCCGGTAGGTGCTGAAAGGGGTGGATGTTCCGATGGAGCGGTCCAGCACGTTTTTCACCTTGGCACTGTATCCTCCGTAAAGATTTTCTGTTACTATCACTACTTCGTCAGCCTGGCCGATCACTCTGCAGATCTGATGAAGGCTGTCTTTCATCTGGCACTCTGCGGGGTGTCTGGTCCAGCAGCCGAAACAGCCCTGACACGGGGCGTATTTACCGTCCGCCGAGACTACGCAGTCTGCTTTCCCTTCAGCAGCTTCGTCAAAGTTGTTTCCAAGGTCGTGTATGATTACTTTCATTTTGCTTCATCTCCTTTGTCTATAACAGCTTCCTCATGACAGCTATACCATTTTGTTCAATGATCCGGGAAAAACCGGCCTTTTCGTATAGATGAACAGGACCTGTAAAGTCATATTCATCACGATGCTCAGTGATTTTTGCATAACCTTCTACAGCGGCATACCCATTTGCCTTTGCATCTGCACATACCTGTTCAATAAATGCTGAAGCTATTCCTCTGCCTCTGTATCCGGGGGCTATCTCAAAACATACGATCGCGACCGTTTTCCCGCATTGATTCTCTCTTGCAAAATCCGGCACAAATCCTTTGTAACTGTCAATATCAGCGGCATTACACCAGCCAATAGACAGATCATCATCAAATGCCAGATACCCATTGATCTCACCCTGATCAAGCATCTCTGCCGCATATTTTCTTATGGTTTCTTTTACACCGTTCGCCTGAAACTCACTGACCATTTGCTTTATTGTTTTTTCATCCTGATTTGGTGAAGTACAATAACAAGGCCCATTGGGATTGCCGTCGGAAAACGCACGATGATCGAAGAAATCCAGATAATCATCTTTCAATCCGTATGTCAATTTCTTTATAACAACGTCTTTCATAGTATCCTCAATAACTAAATAGAATGGAATCTGTCACTCTTCCATAAAACTCTTTATATCTTCTGCCATTCTTTCAGGATCACTCATGATCTGCCCGTGGCCATAACCCGCAAAAGGATGCAGCTGTGCATTCGGAAAGGCTTTCTTCAGCTTTTTGATTGCCGTTTTCATATTCGGTTCTTTTTCGCCATACCAGATGGAAACCTTCGCTTCAGGATCAGGTTCAAAGTCATCGATCTGTCCGTAAAGCCTGAGTGCTTCATCCGTGGCGTTCTGCAGTGTTTCAAACGAGATATGATCAGGTACATATTCAAACTGTTTCAGCAGTTTGTCATCATCGCCACGGGTATACAACTTTAATAAGCACGGAAGCTTCTTTGCGTCCTTCATCCTTCCCAGCAATCTTTATTGATTGCGGGGAATGATATAAGAAAGAACTTTACTGAAGATCCCCAGGTTCATATACTGCGGTCCGCTCATGATCAGTGAGCCGACCATTACCTTCCGGCGATAAAACAGCATGGCTGCCGTAGCACTGCCGAAGGATTCGCCAAACAAGAGATCGATCTTCGAATCAAGGTTTTTCCTGATGTATTCTTCCAGTTTTTCCGCCATGGCTTCAGCTGTAGTAAAAACCGTTCCCTTGCCGTCATAGCCGTCTGTGCTGATCGCGGTCACATGATAGTTCTTCTCCAGGAGAGGAATGACGTTTTCAAACTGCCGCCAGCTCATCATGTTGCCGGAGATCAGAATGATCTTTTTTTCGTTTTCTTTTCCGAATTCATATGCTTCCATCTTTATATTTCCTCTTTATTATGAAATGGTTATGAATCTGTTTTCCTGTGTCATTATGTTTCTGAACATGATGTGCGTTGAAACAAACTCTTTGATTATACTACTATTATAAATCGTTTATTGTGCATATCCGTGTATCCTCACTCAAACAAAAAGAATCTATTTACCTGAAATAGATCCTTGAAAAATCTCTGGTGCCATTGGGACAACAAAAGCAAACTTTTTGCCCCTTATAGCCTGTTAAATACGACCTTAAAAAGAGATATTGCTTATCCAAGTGCATAAGAACATGAAAACAATCAATTGCAATACAGGTTTACAGTCTTTTTTCATGCTCAGAAAGCGTTCGTAAATGTCCCTACAAACTATTTTTGTACAGACCCTTAAGTGACCTTATTGATCCAGTTTGAACAGCGCAAAGATGCTTCCGGCAAATCCCAGCAGTACTGTCGGATAACCGACGAAACTGATGAACCACGAAATATCGCTGCCAAACAGTTTCAGGCCAATCGCATACCAGCACAATATCCCAATCAACAGATATAGAATGACGTTTGCGGAGATAAAGATCCTCTGTCTCTGTTTTCTGCTGATGTTTTCTATCTTATTTATCTGATTCCAAATGATTCTATACATTTCTGTTGCTCCTTTAGTGAGATACTTCATAGTCTCTATCGTTGATGTTGATAAGATGGTCTCCGATCCTCTCCACATCGCTCGCCAGTTTCAGGAACTGTGCTCCCGCTTCAGCACTGCACTGATTCCTGCTCAATCTGGCAATGTGATTCTCTGCCATCTTCTTTGACAGTTCATCGACCTTGTCCTCAATCTTCATCGACTTGATAAAGCTGAGCCGGTTGCCGTTCTCATAGGCATCCATGGTCAGGCCATACAGCTGATTGATCAGGTCGGTCAGTTCCCTGATCTCGTTTTTTGCGTTCTCAGAAAGCTTCTCATCGAACTCTATCAGGTTCTGCGTATATTCCATGATGTTCTCGCTGTAGTCACCGATCCGTTCGATATCCGCAATCGTCTTATACGTGGAACTCAGATAGAGATAATCCTTTCTGCTGATGTTGTTGAGACCGGTCAGTTTCACGATGAATTCAACAAGTTTCTTGTTAAGGAAGTTCAGTTCCTTCTCGTTACTGGCGAATGTCTTCTTGTTGTCCATATTCAGGTTGATGAAAGAATGAATGGAATCGTTAAAGTTGGTCATGGCGATATCCGCCATGTTGACAATCTCCTTCTTGACCTGGGAAACGGCGATCGCCGGTGTTTTCAGCATGTTCTCATCCACAAAGTAAAACCTTTCGCTCTCTTTATCCTGATCGCTGTCAGGGATGATCTTCCTGGAAAGCGAAACAAGCAGTTCGGTCAAAGGAAGCACGATGATCACAGACACGATATTGAAGATCGTATGGAACATAGCCAGCTGGAAATGAGGAGTTCCAGGGAACATCCTTTCAAACAGGATGCCTACGGAACTGGAACCGAAAGTCTTGATCAGCGTATCAAGCAAAAGGACCGATACGGCTCCTCCGATATTGAAGATCAGCTGGATCACGGAGGTCCTCTTGGAGTTGGTACCCCCCGACATGGCTGCCATGACTCCCGTGAAGCAGGTTCCGACATTGGCTCCCAACGTGATGTAGATGCCTTGCTCCAAAGAGATCAGTCCCGTCGCCACCATCGTGATTGCGATCGATGTCATCGCTGCCGAAGACTGGATGATCGCCGTGATGATCGCGCCTGCCACCATCAGGAAGACGACGTTGTTCAGCTGGGACAGGAAAAGCTTCAGGCTGTCCAGTTCCGAGAATGATCTCATCGAAGAGGACATCAGTCCCAGTCCGATGAAAAGGATGCCGAAACCGGAGATGATCTCTCCTATCTTTTTCAGATTATCTTTTTTGGCGATCGATGAAATAACGATCCCCAGTCCCGCGAAAGACGAAAACAGGATGTTGAGATTGATCGTCTTCGCATTGAACAGTCCCAGAGCAACGATCTGTCCGGAAACTGTCGTTCCGATCTCGCCTCCGAATACGATCGTGGCTGCCTGACTCAGGGACAATATCCCCGCATTGACAAAACCGATCGTCATGACCGTAACGGCACTGGATGACTGTATTAGAACCGTCGCAACGATACCGATAAAAAGACCGATGATCTTGCTGTCGGAGATTTTTGCGAATGTCTTCTTCAGTCTGTCTGAACTGACTGCTTCCAGATTTCCGCTGATCATTTTAAAAGCGATCAGATAGACACCTATCCCTGCAGTGAGTTCCAGAAGATGTTCTATGATTTCTATTTGACTCATAGGCAGATCCTCCCGGATCTACCATATAAAATGAGTTTTAATTCAGTATCAGTTATTTGTAAAGAATATGTAAATCATGCTTTAGGGAAAAACACTCTGAATGTGCTTCCTTTGCCGGGTTTGGATTCCAGTTCGATCCTGGCATCGTTCAGGATGCACGCATGTTTGACAATGGAAAGGCCCAGGCCCGTTCCGCCTGTGTTCTTGGATCGGCCCTTGTCGACGCGGTAGAATCTTTCAAAGATGCGTTCATGATCCTTCCTGTCGATGCCGATGCCGGTATCCTTTACTTCCAGAACGGATGAATCCTCACGGCATGAGACTGTCACATATACTTTTCCGTTCTTGACATTGTACCTTACTGCGTTTTCGCATAGGTTGAAGATGATGCTTTCGATCAGTTCCCTGTTGCCGTAGACCATGGCTTCTTTACCCTGATAGATGATATCGATATCTTTGATCTGGTCTTTTCTGATCGTCTCGACGGCATTTCTGCACAGCTCGTCAAGATCGATCCTTTCTTTCCTGATCTGCAGTTCATCATTATCCAGGTGCGAAAGTTTGATGACATCTTCGATCAGTTTCATCATCCTCTGTGATTCCAGATAGATCTTGTCCGCGAATTCCTCCTGATCTTCTTCTCTGACGAAGCCGTTTTTCAGAAGTTCGGAGTAACCCGAGATGGTCTGCAAAGGAGTCTTCAGTTCATGTGAAACGTTGGAAGCGAATTCCTTCCTGATGACTTCGTTCGCTTCCTTGAAAGAATCATCAAAAAGGAACAGGACGATGCCGATGACTTCCTTGTCCATCTCCACCGGGCTGACTTCCACATCAAATCTTCTGTCGCCGATCTTGATCTTCTTTGAACTTCTGTGTCCCAGCAGTGCATCTTCAAACAAGGAAGACAGCTTCTCATAATAACCGATCTCAGAGATATTTCTGCCGATCAGATCCTCATCGGTTTCAAGAATGCTCTGGGCGCTTTTGTTGATCTCGATGACGGTCATTTCATCATTCAGCAGGAGCAGACCTTCATTTATGTTGGCGGTGATCGTCTCGAATTCCTGACGTCTTCTTCTTAATGTCTCCCTGTCGTGTTCGATCATCTTCTTTTGTGCGGAAAGCTTCTCCATGATCGGTCTGATCTCGTTATAAGGGACCTGATCAGGCATGTCCGTATCAATATCATTCAAAGGTTTTACGATTCTGTTGGCCAGTTTGTATGCAATATACAGCGAGACCAGGATGATCAGAAGGATGATTACCAGAAAAGGCTGGGCAATGAGTGTCAGGAAATGATAAACGGAAGGATAGGTGCTGGCAAGACGGACGACATTCCCGTCGGACAGCAGGATCGCGGTATAGATGTATCTTTCCATCAGTGTGGAAGACTGACGGATACTGCTGCCGTAGCCTTCTGAAAACGCCTGGATGACTTCTTCCCTGTCGAGATGGTTGTCCATTGTATTGATATCGTTGTCGATGTTGTCATAGATGACATCGCCTGTTTCATTGATGATCGTGATCCTGTAGTCGGAATCATCCAGCTGATCGATGAACTGCAGTCCGTCCTTGTTGATGCCGTAAGCGATGACCTTCGCTTCTCCGTGCAGGACTTCCAGCTGAGAGTTCGTAAAACTCCTGTACATTTCATTCACGATGAAAAACGTCGTTATCAGCAGGACCAGCATCGCAACGGAAAGAATGCTCTTGAAGACCTTCCTAGCCATCGTTTCCTTCTTTCAGACAATAACCGATCCCATGCATCGTAACGATATATTTTCCGCAAAGACCCAGCTTGTTTCTTAAAGTATTGATGTGAACGTCGATCGTTCTTGATTCACCCAGGTAATCAAGACCCCAGATCTTATCCAGAAGCTGTTCTCTGGAAAACACGATGCCGGGATTCTCAGCCAGACACAGAAGCAAGTCATATTCTTTCGGTGTCAGATCGATCTGATTGTCATCGATCCTGACTGAATACTTCGCTTTATCTATTTCAATTTCTTTATATCGGATGACCTGATCAGCCGGATTCTTTTGGCTTCTGCGTAAAACAGCCTTGACTCTTGAAACCATCTCCATCATGCCGAAAGGCTTGGCAAGGTAATCATCTGCTCCGGAATCCAGACCGATCACTTTATCAAATTCACTGGTCCTGGCTGTAGCCATGATCACGGGAACATCTTTAAATTTATCGTTTTCCTTCAGTTCTTTCAGAATCTGAAGTCCATCCTTTCCTTCCAGCATGATATCCAGAAGTATTAGCTCAGGCGTTTCTTTTTCAATCGCATCAAAAAAGTCTTCCGCATTTTCAAACCCCTCAGCTTCAAATCCGGATATTTTCAATGTATATGTAATCAGTTCTCTGATCGAACGATCATCTTCAACGCAGTAAATCATCTTTTAACAATAATATACAGAAAAAAATCTTTATATTTGTAAAGAAAATGTAAAATCAGTTTTTATTGAAAAATAGAAAAAGGATCTATTTAATTCAATAGATTTGCAATATATCCAGATATCACTTTTTCATGTTCAAAAAGCGTTCATAAATGTCCCTACAAAATAATTTTGTACAGACCTAAAGGGTCTATCAAATCAGATGATCATTTGTAAAACAATTAAGTCATTATTTCAATTGCTTATTCAGGGACGGCTATTTGGTAAGTGTACCAAAGGCTGCAATTGCCTCATCTATGGTCATTACACCGGTTCCTACTCTGTAAACCGCCTGTCTTAACTGTTTGACCGCATTATCTGTCAAGCCGAACACTTCCGGAGACAGGATCCGGGATTCCGGAACATTTCCGAACGCGGCATACATACTGTTGAAAGACAGGTCTTTGGTTGGTGACATAAGTCCTTTGTTCTGTGCCATCTTGCTCAGTTCTTCTGACGAAATCAGGAAACGCATGAATTCATTGGCCATGTCCAGATTCTGACTGTTTTTGTTGACAGAGAACTGCAGATTCGGCATGTCAAGGAAAATGGTGCCATCATCAGACATTGGAATCGGAGCAAAGGAATAGATAAATGGATTGGCAATAAATGACTCGGAACGGCTTTCCCGTTTCTTAGTTCCGGAAACAGTATCCCCGGAGCAGGTCATCATAGGCACGTCGCCTTCAAAGAAGCGGAGTATCACGGCATCGTAGTTGTTTTCGATCTGTGCACAGTTATCAAGACTCACACACCCGTCGTTTAAAAACTGCACGATCTTCTCAAGAGAAGGACGCATATACTCACCGGCTGACGGATCAAGAGCGTTTAGTTTTTTGATAGCATCTGCATCATGTGCCACTGTTCCACAGAAAAACGGATAAATCGACAGAGTGAAAAGAGATGTTGTCTCCTCTTTGGAGAAGCCCATCATCGGGTTTTCGTAGCCTTTTTCACGGAATGCTTCACATACTTTCACCAGCTCCTGATAGGTCGTTGGAACACTCAGCCCTTCTTTTTCAAACAGGTCGTTGTTTACCAGCATGCCGTAGGTGTTTGAAAAGACCGGGATCATCGGGAGTGTACCGTCTTCCGTATTCAGTATGATATTGCTGCGGATACAGTCCAGATCAAGATCAAGTGCAGGATCTGCCAGATCCTCGGCGTGGTCAATAGATGACTGATACTGCTCACGTCCATACATCCATGAATAATTCACATAAATGTCGGGAGCTTCGTTTCCGTTCAATACCGTACCAATCATGTTGTTATAGTCATCGATCTTCGTGTATTTCAGTTTCACATTGGGATAATACTCATTGAATCGGTCAAATTCAGCTTCCAATGCCTCAAAGTTATCGTAACCGCCGGCAACATTGACATTGCAAGTGATAGAAGTATCCAACGATGGGGTGAAACCCTCCTCTGTCGGTGTTTCTTGCTCTTTCTGACCGCATGCGGTCAGACCCAGAAACATCAGTACCGCCAAAAATATGCACATTATCCTTTTCATAGTTACTTTTTTCCTTCCTTGATTCTTCGAATCTCCTTGATTACCAGTTTTATATCAATAGGTTTTGCAATATGTCCATTCATTCCCGCGTTCAGACATTCCGTAACGTTCTCGGAAAACGCATCTGCCGTCATTGCAACGATCGGAATTGAGGATGCCCAGGAATTCTCTAATCCACGAATTGTTCTGGTCGCATCGAGACCGTTCATCTCAGGCATCTGTATATCCATAAAGATCAACTGGTAACTGCCTTCAGCAGCTGAACGCATCTTATCTACACAGATTCGCCCATTTTCTGCACGTTCGGCAGTGATCCCGAACATGGAAAGCATGGCGGATATGATTTCCCAGTTTATATCGTTATCCTCGGCAACAAGGATGTTCATACCATGTAAATCTGAATAATCATCCTCCTTCTCCTGAGAGCTGGATTCTTTCCCAATTAGATCATTGATCTTGTCATAGAGCGTGGAGCGGAAAAGCGGTTTGCTGACAAAGCCGTTCGCGCCTGCCTCTTTTGCCTTGTCCTCGATGTCCGACCAGTCATATGCGGAAATCAGTAAAATCGGAATATCTGTGTTCAGCTCCGAGCGGATTCGCTTGATGGTCTCAACACCATCAATTTCAGACATCTTCCAGTCAATGATGACAGCGCCGTAATCCTTTCCGGAAAGATGTCGATGCTCTATCATTCCAAGAGCTTCCAAACCACTTTGTGCCTGCTCCACCGTTGCTCCCAGAGACATAAGAGAATCAGCAGCCGTCTGGAGCATGATCTCATCGTCGTCAACGATCAGAACGTCAATAGGATCAAGCATCATATCATCCCGCTGGCTTTCAGCTACAGGAACGTCCAACGCGACTGTGAAAGTCGTTCCTTTGCCCTGTTCACTCTGACATTCTATCGTTCCACCAAGCAGATCGACCATCTGTTTCGTAATTGCCAGACCAAGACCGGTACCTTGAATACTGTTGACGCGACTGTCAATCTGACGAGAGAAAGGCTGATACATGGTCTCCATAAATTCCGGACTCATGCCAATTCCTGTATCAGATACAATATAGATCAGCCGTATGCAATCCGGTATAGCGCTCTCTTCCTCGCGCATATCTACACTAACATGTCCGTTAGGTTCCGTATATTTGATGGCATTGGAGAGGATATTGATGTAGATCTGATTAAGACGAAGCTGATCCGTATATAAGTATTCCTTTTCCATCTGATCGACATGGAAGCTGAATTCAATATTCTTTTCCTTGATCATCGGCTGAGATATGTTTACAAGATTCTCAACTGTTTCCACAATGGAGAATTTCATAGGACTTAGTTTCAGTTTTCCGCTTTCAACTTTGGATATATCCAGGATATCGTTGATCAGCGTCAGCAGATGATTGCTGGCAAGACTGATTTTCCGAAGATTCTCCCTTGTCGCTGCCACATCTCCAAGATTCTTTTCGGCAATCGTTGTAAGACCTATGATAGCATTCATAGGAGTGCGGATATCATGGGACATGGTGGAGAGGAAATCGGTTTTAGCCTTATTTGCCGATTCAGCTTCCGTGACCGCGATCTGAAGACGTTTGTTTATGTAAAGAATATTGAACATGTCAAAGAGGAACATGATCAATAAACCAACGGAAACGATCCCGATCAGCAGCCAGTTTTCTTTATTCACATTGAGATCTTTCGCTGGTACCAAGCTCAGCAACGTCCATCCGGCAGTGGCAGCGACAGGGGTATAGGCGAGTATACACTCCCGTCCATGCGAATCGGTCATCGAAACTGAACCTGTCGATGTTGTAATCCGGTCGAACAATTCTTTCAACGGTGTGGGATCGGTTGGATTATAGGATTTGTAGAACTCAAAAAAACTGGAGTTCTTAAAACTATTTCCCTTCAGGATATAATTGCCATCGGCATCGATCATTGATAGATCGGCATTGACGAATTCAACCTGTGGAAAAACCCACTTCTCTTCAAGTTCCGAAACAGGTACTACTCGCAGCAGAACCGCAGCTTCAGAGGTCTCGCTTTCCGAATCATACAATTCAACTCTGTTGCAGAAAGCCAGCGACTGCTCGCCATTCATCGGGTTGGTAAAGGCACGGGTGATATTGATTGACGCTCCAACTTCATCGATCCAGTCCGTATTCTCCAGAAGACCAACCCGTTCATATGAAACGGTATATTCGTCGGTCGTACCCTGTTTAGGACGTGTAGAAAGGCCCGTGAGCGTATCAAGAGAAACAATATGAGCGGAAGTGTCTTTAAGCACATGGGAGGCACGGATATAATCTGTCGCCTCATCCACGGTCATGGTTCTATTATTGATATACTGTGCCCATACATCGCAGATCCTCTGTTCACCTTCCAAATAATTATCTGTCACATGCCCCATCGTCATCGTGGTGTTCTCGAAGTGCTCCAATTGCCTCTGGTAAGCAATCCTGCTTTCGGATCTGGAGTAGAATACAACAAAAGCCAATATGGCGGCCACGATAATAATATTACTGATGATTAATACTTTTTTCTTCATACTCTAGTCTCCTTGAAAAAAACCAAGCTATGATTGCTGGTGCCGGAGCTGAATCGGTAGCAGGATACTGCCGTCCATTGTTGCGATTTATAATAACACATAGATATTATTTCTGCGTTTATAAATTTTGTATTCTTTATCCTTATTATATCAAAAAACAGGATCATTCCGATCCTGTTCATATCCTCTGGTGCCTTAGGGGGGATTAAAACTAACTTTTCACCCTATTTAGCCTGTTTAATACGATTCAAAAAGAAGAATCGCTTGTTCAACCTCATAATATCATAAATGTCTGTATTTGCAAT